>Ga0315912_10000071_pt1 | contig 267376 bp, 206 predicted proteins | sample VfabasoilMG_FD_204469 | JGI IMG/M metagenome (GOLD analysis project Ga0315912, IMG submission 204469) | Garden soil microbial communities collected in Santa Monica, California, United States - V. faba soil | ecosystem: Environmental > Terrestrial > Soil > Garden | place: USA: California... | reverse complement strand
AGCTGGTTCAACCGATTTCGACGCATCCTCGTGCGGTGGGAGAAACGGGCATCGTCCTTCATGGGGATGCTGCACCTGGTCTGCGGGCTGATCGCGTGGCGGGAGACTGGCCTACTGGGATAGGCTCATAGGAAGCCGTCGCCGCAGGACGCTGCGACGCAGGTGGAGAGGCACGCGTCGGTGGAGTCGAGGTTGCCGTCGTCACAGGCTTCGGTGGCGGCCCATAGGAAGCCGTCGCCGCAGGACGCTGGCACGCAGGTGGAGAGGCACGCGTCGGTGGAGTCGAGGTTGCCGTCGTCGCAGGCTTCGCCCGCTTCGAGTATGTCATTGCCACATACGGGTGTCGGGTCGCCGGTGTCGGTCGTCGTGTCCGTGTCGGTCGTCGTGTCCGTATCGCCGGTGTCGGTCGTCGTGTCCGTGTCGCCGGTGCCGGTCGTCGTGTCCGTATCGCCGGTATCGGTCGTCGTGCTCGTGGTCGTGGTCGCGGTCGCGGTCGTGCTCGTGGACGCGGTCGTGGAGTCGTCCTCGCCGGTCTCGGAGCCGCTGTCGGTCGACACGGGAGCGGTCGTCGAGCCGTTGCTGTCCGTCTCCCCATCGGTCTCCGGGACCATGGTCGGCGGATCGGCCGGGCAGGCCAGCATCGTCAGGCATGCCGCGAGAACGCCGAACCGGAGCCCGACGCGTGCAACCACCGCAAGGGGTGTGCGCTGGCAGCTCTCGGTGAAGGGCGCCGCCGATTGTGGCTGTTCGATCATGGGCTGCTCCAGCATCGCGTGGGCTCACGGCTCGAGGGATGTAGGGCTCGGCAGCCACGGCCGAGCATCCGTCCTCGCACAACACGCTGGAGGCATCGCGGAGTTGCCCGCGTTCCGGAAGGCGATCGGAGCCAGGTGGAGCTCGCGTCTGCCGCTCACTGGTCGAACGTGTCCTTGACCGGGTCGCCGCGGTCTCGCTCTCCTTCGCCGCGGAGTGCTCAACGCCTTGCGGCATCACTGCGAGGTGGACCCGTGGGCATGCTGGAGCGCACCGACGCGAATCACTTCGTGTTCAACGCCTTGCGCATCACTGCGAGGTGGACCCGGATCCCACCCCCCAGCGATTCGCCGTGGAGGTCGAGCGTGCGCCCCACGAGCGAGAGCACCTGGGGCAGCGACTCCACGGGCAGCCGCAGCTTCACCGCCGAGCGCCCCGCCCCGCGAGGCAGGAGCGCGAGGATGCCGGGCTCGGCCCGCTGGCCGCGAATGGGGTGCACGGCCCAGCCACGCTGATCGTGCAGCGCAGGCAAGCGATGACTCAACGCCGCGTAGAGAGCGTAGCCATGGTCGAGGGGGATCGTGGTGCCAGTCACCGGGAACGCGACGTCTGCGTGGGTCGGGATCGACATGGGCAGCTTCGACGAGGTCGCAGGCCTTGGTTGCACGTTCGGGAGAAACGATCGAACCGGTCGTGCGGACCCTCGGGGTAGCCGCGTGGATGCGCTTGGGCATGGGGTGACACGAGCTCGTAGAATTGATCGACGGCATCGGTGTCCCACGACGTAAGCCCGCCGGTCCCGCGACCCCGCCACGCGGTCCCGCAACCCAGTCACGCGGTCCCGCGACCCGGGCACGCGGTCCGCCCAACCCTGCGACCCCTCTCCCGACATCGCGCGACCCCTCTCCCGATATCGCGCGACCCCTCTCCCGACATCGCGCGACCCCTCTCTCGACATCGCGCGACTCCCTTCCCGACATCGCGCGACCCCCCTCCCGACTCGCGCGACCCCCATCCCGACTCCCCAAGACCCTCTCCAGCCCGACCTCGACCGCTCCTCCTCCCCAGGACCCCGCCGATCGCGCACGCCCCCAAAAATTTCTTCGCCCCCCGTTCACTTTTTCGTCCGAACCGACGCAACGCCCGGCTTCGGTGGCCGAGGACTTCTGCGAAGGGAAGGTCCACGTCACGGACCTTCGACCGACATGGCCAACGACAACTCCAAGACCCCCAAGCCCACCCGCACCCGCAACGCCCGCTCCGCCGGCGCCAGCAAGACCACCGAGCCCCTCGCCGCCGCCGCCGCGGCGGCCCCCTTGGACCTCCTCGATCCCGCCACCCCCTCCCCCGAGGTCACCATCACCACCCTCTCCAAGTCCGATCAGGTCCTCCTGCGCCGCACCATGCGCTTCCTCGTCAACGTGCTCGAGCCCGGCTTCGCCGAACGGGCCCGGCGCGAGGGCTACAGCCGTGAGGAGCACGGGCTCGGCTGGCAGCTCTGGCGCACGGCCGCGGGCGAGACGCGGCCGTTCGAGCACTGGATGCGCGAGCAGGAGCTCGTCGACGGCATCGACCTCGACAGCGACGAGCAACGGCGCCGGCTGGAGGCGATCGACGAGTTCGAGAACACCTGGTTCCCCCGCACGCGCGCGATCATCCGGCGCGTGGTGAGCAAGGACCGCCGCGATGCGTTCGCGGCCGCCTTCTTCAAGGACCTCGCGCAGCAGCGGCTCGGCCCCGCCGTGGTCGGCTCGGTCGGCACCTACCTCACCCGCCTCGCCGGGCTCGAGACCAGCGCCGACCCCGACGCCAAGGCCGTACGCGCCACCCTGCACGCCCGTGGCCTCACCGTGGGCAAGCTCGCCGCCATCGCTCGGCTCATCGAGGAGACCAAGGCCGGCGCCACGGCCAGCCCCGAGCCGAGCCCTCCGGTGTCCGCCGCCGAGCTCGAAAAGGCCCGCCTCGCCCAGCTCGACGCGCTCGCGGCCCTGCGCGACTGGTGGAACGACTGGGGCGTGACCCTACGCCCCCGCTACGCCACACGCGAGCAGCTCAAGCTCGGCCTCACCACCACCAAGAAGCGCGGCCCGTCCTCCGGTGACGACGAGCTCGACGACGAGGGCGACGAGCCCACCGACACCCCCGCCCGCCCGCTCTCGGCGGTCGACTCGCTCACCACCGCGTGAGAGGCCGGCGCCGCATCTTTGCCGGCGCCCCCACCCAGTAGCGAGACCGGCGTCGCGGTAGAGCCCGCGGCGCCGGCCTCACTGCACGAAGGTGTACGTGAGATCCAGCTGTCGGGCTCCTCGCTTCACCAAGACGTATCCGATCGGCGAATCACGATGCGGTTCGCCGATCGGATACGCGGCATCACTGCGAGGTGACGCACGATGCACGTGTGGCTCGCAACGTCTCTCGGGTGCGCACCGCCTTGCGGCATCACTGCGCGGTGGACTCCTCTACTGAACCGACGATCTGGGGCGGAGTTGCCCGTGCTCAACGCCTTGCGGCATCACTGCGAGGTGCCCCCCCGTTCACCCCCTCGAAATCACACCCGAATTCCCCACCCCGATCACGCACCCCCACCATACTGCGCGCATGCTCTTCGGAGAGCTCCTTGCCCTTTCGAAAACGGCCTCCCAGACCATATTTATGCCTCATTCTAGCCGTTTTCACGCGCCTCTGTCACCGCGAGAAATCGCGGTAACTTCCCATGTTCCTCGGAAATCTTGTCAGATGCACCTGGCCGAGGCCGACGCGTGGAGATCCGTGATTGCATCCGTCGCTTGGCACACCAATCGACGTCTTGGTCACCCGATCCTACCACCTCTCATCGTCGCCTAGCTCGCCATTTCCGATGCCACGTACGCACCGCCGAACGCCCTCGGCGATCGACGAGCTCGAGCCTACTTGGCCACGCTCATCCTCCGGCGGGAGGAGTCTTTCGATGGGAGCGACACGTTCGACGCGACCGCACGAGCCGAGGCGGCCCGCAACTCAGCACCGCGCGAGAAATACTCGCCGGCCCACACAGACGAGGCGTCAGAATTCGGTGAAGTAGAGCGCCTTCACGCTCGTAACCTTGCCCGCCTCGAGGGCGAAGCAGATCTTACCAAGCTCGTACATCCCATGCGGCGGGCTGAGCTCTTCCTTGGCCGCCGCCTTCGCGACGCTATGCATGGTGCAGCAGTCCTTTGCGCAGCGGTCGACCTTGCCCGTGTCCCAGCCCGGTGGATCGATCACCACCTCGTCGACCCAGTTGGCGAACCCGGCGGGGTCGAGCGTCTGGGTGTCCGTGCAGCCGCTGCGCTTGCCGTCGCACGCGTCGGCGAAGATCTCGATCTTGATCTGGTCGGCGACCGGCAACCCGCGCAAGCCCTCCGCCGTGTCGGCACCCTGCGTCAGCTCGCGTAGCTTCGAAGCCGCGGCCTTCGGGTCGAGGCCGGCGATCTCGACCGTCACGACCGCTGGCGAAGCTTCGGGCGGCGGCGGCTCGACCTCGGCGGGCTTCTCGTCGGGCTCCTCGGCAGCCTTCTCCGGCGACGGCTCGGGCAGCGGGTCCGCCTTCGCCGGCGACGGCTCCGCCTTCGCCGTCGCACCGACGGGCGTCTCCACCATCGGCTCGGCCGACCGTGCCCCTGTTCCGCAGCCCGCGAGGACGACGACCACCACGAAAGACGAGCTCATCCGGCGCATCACCCAGTCAATACCACGAGCACAGGGTCTGAGGTGCGACGCTGGCCGCAAGCAAGCCGACGCGCCAGTGCTCAACGCCTTGTGACATCACGACGAGGTGGACGAACAGGGGCACCCGCTCACCCTTCGCCCGCTTCGATCCGCTGCGACAACGCCTTCGCCGCCGCCTTGAAATCAACATGCTTGACCACCTTGCGGATCCGCCGACCCGCCTCGAGCCGCTCGTCGACACCCAGCCGAACCAGCCGAACTCCGCCTCGAACAACCGCCGCGGATCCTCGTGCTCCCCCGCAAACAACACCCGCCACCACCACCGCAGCTGCCCGCGCACGCTCGGCACCCGGATCACGTCCACGGCATCGACCTCGCGGGTATGGACTCCACCTCCGTAGATCGGCGTGATCGTCCGCAATCCCACCTCCACCACCGGCTCGCGAAGCTCGCGACGCCGACGCGGCAGCTCATCGAGGCGTGGCGGCACACAGGCTCGGATCTTCTCGTTCACGTCGGTGCGCTCCCGTCCTCACGGGTTGGTTGCAGCACCGGCCCGAGCGATCAAACCCGCGGCCCATTCCTTCCTTGACCTTTGATCGTCTCCGCCCCTGCTGCAACCACCCCCGCATGCACGACGCCTCCCCCGACGCGGCGCTCCTCCTCCTGCTCGACCTCGCGGCCGAGAACCAGCTCGACGTTGCCGGCCTCCTCTCCCAGCTCGACCGAGATCCTCCCCCCCGCGTGCTCCGAGCCACCGACTTCGGTGCAACCCCCTCCGGCCGCGGCTGGGATCCCGCCCAGCTCCCCGCGTGGTCCGAGGCCATCGAGCGCATGCTCCACCACGCACGCCAGCACATGAGCCCCCGCACCGAGCTCCTGGTCGCCGGTCGAGCCGGCCTGGGCTCGTTCGCCGAGCTGGGCCTGCGGCTGTCCGCCTGGCACGACGTCGTGACGGTGCTCAACCAGCGCAAGGGCCAGCGCACGTGGGACCTGTGCTCGCTCGACGGCGGCGAGCCCGAGACCACGCCGTTCTTCGACGAGATCGGCATGCAGCAGCCCCAGCACCACCTCGACCCCGCCCGTGGCCGCGTGGCCGTGATCGTGTCCTCGGGTGACGAGATCCCGGCCGTAACCATCGAGGCGTTCTTTCATGAGCACCGCGAGCCGCTCCTCGGCACGATCACCCTGCGCGCCCGGCCCCCGGCGAATGCACCTGCCAAGCTCGTCACTCCGGCCAATACCCCTGCGCTGGCCCGCGAGCTGTGCGTGGAGCTCGACAAGATCCGCCACACGTTCCGCGGCCAGCAGGGCCTGGCCGTGTTCATCGCCGGACCCGCCCAGCTCGCCTTCCTCACCGGACGCGCCATCAACCCCAATATCTATCGCTCGGTGTGGTTCCCTCACTGGCGCAGCGACCACTACGCCATGGGCGCCAAGGTCCCGTGGCTCGACACGATCCGTGTACGCGTGATGCTGGCGAGCCCGTCCGACCTGGGGCCGCTCGACAGCACGCGCGCAGCCCAGATGACCATCACCGCGCTCGACCACCCGCGGGCCCGCGAGCGCGTCGATCTGGTGCTGGACCTCAACGCCACGTACCACGAGATCTTCCACGTCCTGCTGAACGACCGCCCGCACATCCTGCACTTCGGCGGTCACGCCAATCCCGAAGCGATCGCCGTCGTCAAGGATGGCTCGGGCACGCGCGACGAAGTACCGATCGAGAACCTCGTGCGAGCCTTGCGAGCGATGGGCGAGCCCCACGAGCGCCCCCGCCTGGTGATCCTCAACGCCTGTCGTACCGCCGCCCCCGCCAAGGCCCTCACGGAGGTCGTGGACTATGCGATCGGCACTTCCGACACCATCAAGGACAATCGCGCCATCGCGTTCAATCGCCGCTTCTACGAGGCGCTGGCCTGCGGTCGCACGCTCTACGACGCGTTCGAACAAGCCCGCGCCTACCTCGCCCACGCGGGCCCGCGCGCAGCGGGGCTGCTCGAGCTCCACTGCCGCGAAGGCTGCGATCCCCGGACGCTGCGCTTCTTCCCCCCGTGACGGGCTACTTGCCCTCCGAGGCTCGCCGGGGGCGCACCGGCGTCAGCTCGCCGAGGTGCCTACGGATCTCGTCGACCCACGACCCCGCCTCGAGCTCCGCCAAGCTACCGCGCCACTCGACCTCGTCGCCGCACAGCTCCGCGAGCTTGGCCTCGAACGCCAGCTTGGCTCGCTTGATCCGCCCGCGCACCGCGGGCTCGCCCATCCCATACGTCTGTGCGATCTCGGCGGCCGTCATCGGCTCCCAGTAGTAGAGCTCGAGCATGATCTGGTTGTCGATCGAGATCGCGCGCAGCGCCTCGAACACGAGCTGGCGCAGCCGGTTCTTCGCCACGATCGACGAAGGCCCCGGCACCAGCTCGCGCACCGACACCGCCTCGAGGTCGAGCTCGTCGGTGCGCCCGTCCTTGTTGTGCTTGCCGCGGAGGTGGTAGGCGAGCGTGCGACGGGCCACGCCGAACAAGTAGGTGCGAAACGTGGAATCGCCACGAAAGCGCTCGCTGCCCTTCACGCACCCGAGCATGGTCGCCTGGATCAGGTCCTCGGCATCGTCGGCCAGCGACTTGTTGGCGAAGAACCGCCGCAGCGGCTGGAAGTACTGCCGCAAGAGCCTGCTGCCGGCTGCCTCATCGCCGGCTCTCCACGCCTCGAGTAACGCGAGATCGGGGTCGTGCTCCACGGCCGGCAGGCTACCATGGGACACGACCCCGAGCGCAGCGCCCACGGGACGCTGGCGTTGCTCCGCTACGGCGTCGGGCTGATGTTCCGCTCGCGAATCCGCAGGCTGATCGTGGCGGTCTTGGGCGTCCCACCGTCACTCGCCGTGACCTGGACCTGGTACACCAGCCCGGGGTCTTCGGCGCCCCCGAGCTGCGCCGAGGTGACGCTGCTCCCGCTCTGCTGCCAGCTCGCGCCATCGACGGTGACGGCCGCGATCGAGTAGTTGCCGAAGTCCCCGGTCTGGAACGTGGCCCAGTCGAAATCATCGATGTCGACGTGCAAGAGCGTGCTCGGGTGGGTGAGCGAGCTGCTGCCGTGCTTGACCTCGAGCTGGCCCGTGGACGGGTGGATGTTGCACGACAGGACGACGGGTAGTTGGGGATCGGTACCGACGAGGATGGTCATGGGGCTTGGCTTCCTTTCGCTCATGGGCGTTGATGTTGGTGTTGGTGTTGATCTCGGTCGCACGCCGGCCCGTCGAACCGACGGCAGCACCATGCCGCCGCCAGCCGAGCCGGCGAGGAGTCTCGTGGGTGGTGGCTCGCCTTCAGCGAGGGACGCGGGCGAGCAAGGCCTGGGCCTCCGCGAAGGCCTCGGGATCGCCACGCTCGAGCGCGGGCAGGGCCCGCTCGAGCAGCGCCTTGGCGTCGGCGCCACGCTCGTGCTCGAGCGATACGGCGGCGAGCTCGAGCCGCGTGAGCGCGGCCTCCAGTGGATCGTGGCGATCGAGGATCTCCGCGGATTCACGCATCGCCCGGCTCGCCCCGTCCACGTCACCCTGCTCGAGCCGAGCCAGCGCCACGAGCCGCAGCTCGTCGGACCGATCCACGTGCTCCATCGCCTCGGGCTCATCGGACCGCAGCGCCGCGTGGATCGCCTCGACCTGCGTCGCCGCTTCGACGAGCGTGGGCAGGTCGTGCTCGAGGTGGGCGACCTGCCCGAGCGCGAGCAAGCCCCGCAGGGCCGGTACGCCGCCGCGATCGCGCCCTTCTCGATCGATGTCCACCGCCCGGCGATACGCCGCGGCCGCAAGCCCCAGCCGGCCATCGCCCTGATGGAGCTTGCCGAGGTTGATCCAGATGTCCGCGCAGTGCGGATGCTGCGGGCCGTAGCGCGCTTCGGCGTCCGCGAGCGCCGCTTGAAGCAGCGCGAGCGCCTCGTCCTTGCGGCCGAGCCGCACGAGCGCATTGGCGAGGTTGTTCTTGGTCTTGAGCACGTCGCCCGCGGGCACCGCATCGCCGAGCTCGATGCGCCGCGCCAGCGCAGCTCTCATCTGCTGCTCGGCGACGGCGTAGTCCCGCTCGCCGTAGGCCAAGAGGCCTTGCGCCATCAGATAGTCGGCCTGGAGCGGCCCCTGACGCTCGAGCTCGCCGCTGGCCAGGAGCTCGTGCTCCGCCACGCGCAGCCAGCTGCGACCATCCGCAGCGTCCTGCAGCTCGTTGGCGGCCACCTTGACCAGCATCACCGCGCTGCGAGCCTCGAGCTCTCGATCATCGGCTCGTGCCGCTGCTTCGAGCGCACGCTCGAGGTCGCTGCGCGCCTTCAGCGGTCGCCCGAGCACCAGCGCCGCACGCCCATGGAGGTAGCGGGCCTCCCCCTCCACGCGGAAGAACCCGCGCTCCGCGGCCTGCTCGGCGAGCACCATCGTGAGCCGCTCGACCTCACGATGCCCGCCGAGGTCCTCCTGGGCGCGCGCCCGAGTCAGGCTCGCGACCATGTCGGCCGGCTCGTCGGTGTCTTCATCGGCGGCGTCCGCCTGGCTCACGTCGTCGCAGCCAGGCAGCGTGACCACGCGTGCGTGCAGCCGCTCGACCTCTTCCAGCGCCGGCGTCGTGCCGGCCTCGAGCAGCGCCTGGGCATAGGTTCGTAGCTCGAGCTCCCGGCCATCGAGGCAGGCGTGGAGCCGGGCCCTGCGTCGCAGCTCCGCTGCGCTCGAGTCCAAGCTCGCGGCGCCAACGCACGCGTCGGCTCGCTCCGCCCGCAGCGCTTGGTCTTGGGCCTCGAAGGTCTGCGCGAGCTCGACCCAGGTCTTCACCTCGGCGTCACGGGCTCGCTGCCGCACCTGCTCGAGCAGCGCCCGCTGGCCATCGCCCCAGATCGGAGGTGACTCGGCGATGCGCGCCTTGCATCGCACGCTCGGATCGTCCGGCACCTCCCCCTGACCCCGCAGCCCATAGCCGAGCGCGGCCAGGCCCGCTCCCGCGAGCACCAGCCCCAGCACCCGCGCCGCCCGCCCGCGATCTCGCCCCCGCACGAGCGCGGCCTCGACCTCGAGCATGCTCGCGAAGCGCTGCCCGGGATCCGCCGCCAGCCCGCGCTGCAAGATCCGGTAGAGCCAGCGCCGCACCGGCGCTCCGCTGGGCGAGCGCGACAGGGGAACCACGGTCATGGCCTCGGCGACCGCACGCGGGGTGGCCCCTCGAAACGGTCGCACGCCGGTGAGCGCCTCGTAGAGGCTCACGCAGAACGCGAATTGATCGCTGCGTGCGGTCGCGCCCTCGCCGGCGAGCTGCTCGGGTGCCATGTAGCCGAGCGTTCCCACGATTGCGCCATCTTCGGTCAGGCTCAGCTCCAGCGCCGACTCGGCGGGCAGCGGCCCCGTGGGCCGATCCCCGGGCAGCGCGTCGTCCTCCGCGAGCACCAGGCCGAAGTCGGCAATCACGACCCGCGGCCCGGCAACCAGCACGTTCGACGGTTTGACGTCGCGGTGGACCAGCCCCGCGTCGTGAATCCTCGCGAGCCCGTGGGCAACCGCGATGTAGCGGTCGAGCAGCTCACGCGGGGTTCTCGGTCTTCGCTGCCAGGCCTCGAGGGTGCTGCCCTCGATGAGCTCCATGACCAGACACACGTTTCCTTCGAGCTCCTCCACGTCGTAGATGTGCACGACGTGCGGATCGGAGATCTTGGCCAGCGCTTGGGCCTCTCGCAGCATGCGGGCGCGTGCCTCGGGCCGTCCGCGCCTTCCCGCCCGCAGCACCTTGAGCGCGACCTTGCGATCGAGCTTCGGATCATAGGCGGCATAGACCACCCCCATCGCCCCGGCGCCCTTGCGCTCGAGGATGATCCAGCGCCCGAGCGTGCGCGGCTCGGCCGGTCGGTGGAACAACGACGCCTCCAGCCGCGCGAGCAGCTGCTCGCCCTCGACGTCATCGAGCTCGTCACCGAACGGTCGAAGCCCCGGCAGCTCACCCAGCGGGCCGTTCGGCTCGGGCTCGGGCTCGGGCTCGGGCTCGGGCTCGTCGGAGGAGGCGCGATCGGTCATGAGGGGCCGCGACCAGCTCGGCCGCAACACAGTGGTTGCACGCCGGGGACGAACGATCAAAACCGTAGCCGAGAGTGCCGCGGTGAACGCCGGACGAGCCCGCCACCGTCCCCTCCCGAGAAATCCCCAGGAACACCCTTCCACCCCCATCCCCCGTGCCATCCGCCCGTTCCTTGCTACCAGCCCGGGCATGCCAAGCCGTTCCCGCCCCACCCTCGCGATCCTCGACGACCAGCTCCCCGTCCGCCTCCAGTCCGACCCCAACCAGCTCGCAGACGTCGACGTCGTCTGGACCGGCCGGCAGCTCGCCGCGCTCACCGAGGCCCTCCCCGAGCTGCTCCCGCAGGTGCTCGTGCTCCAGCTCGAGCACCTCGGCTCCGATCCCATCGCCAAGGCGCAGGAGCTCACCGCGCTCGCCCAGGCCGAGCTGACCATCGTCGCCTACGCGTTCGCACGCCGCGAGCTGCTCGAGGGTCTGCGACGGGAGGCGCTCCGCCCGCTGCGCGCGCCGCTGACCGCCACGGCTCTGCGCGCACACATGACCAGCATCATCGTCCGCTCGCTGATGGAGAACGATGATGGGCAGGCCCAAGCGGTCGTGGGCGAGATCCGATCGCCTCGCTTCTCGCCTACCCAGCTCGCGAAGCTCGAGACGGTCTCGTCGAGCGTCAAGTGCGAGTGCCCGCAGCACATCTCCTCGATCCTCAGCTCGCTGGTGTACTTCGAGGCCTACTGCAAGGAGTGCGAGAGCCGCAGCGACGAGGACGCCAAGGTGCACCACATGCTCTACGAGCGCACCGCGAGAGCGCGGATGCTGCTCGAAGACGGGCTCGAGCGGCTGCTCGAGCACGAGGACGTGCGACTGTAGAGCCGCTCGCACGCGCCGACGCACGACCGCAAGCATGGGCAGCGAGCCGCGGCCTCGCGCGAGTCCATCACCCCCCGCCCGCGACCCCGCGGCTCCCTCGCTTGCGCGGCACCCACGTGTCCGGCCTCGCGAGCCACGCCTCCACGTCCACCACCGCCTCCCGCTCCCCCACCCCCTCGAACCCCTCGCGCGCCTGCTCCGCGAGCTGCTTGGCCCGCTTCCGCTCCGCGGCTCGCTCGCTCGTCTTCCACAGCGCCCGCGCCACCAGGAACGCCGACGCGGCCCGCATGTCCGGCAGCACGTCGTCCGCTTCCCGCCGCACGAGCGCCTGCTCGGCGAGCGTCAGCGCTTCCTCGGCGCGCCCCTGCGCGATCAGGATCTTCGCGAGGTTGTGCCGCGCCGTCGCCACGTTCGGGTGCTCGGCCCCGAGCGCCCGCTCCCACAGCGTCAGCGCCTGCCGCTCCTCCGCCTCCGCCTCGGCGTAGGCCTCCCGCGCGCTCAGGATCTGCGCGAGGTTGTTGTGCGACAGCGCCACGCTCGGGTGCTCCGCCCCCAGCACCCGCTCCTGCACCGCCAGCGCCTTGCGGTGCTCCACCTCCGCGTCCGCCACCTTCCCGCGCTCGAGCAGCACCTGCGCGAAATTGCTGCGGGCCGTCGCGACATGCGGATGATCGGCCCCCAGCCCCCGCTCCATCACCGCGATCGCCACCCGATACTCGTCCTCGGCCTCGGCGTAGCGATCCGTGGCATAGAGCACGAGCGCGATGTTGTTGCGCGCCAGGCCCACGCTCTCGTGCTCGGGCCCGAGCGCCTGCTCCCACAGCGCCAGCGCCTTGCGCATCTGCACCTCGGCCTCGGCGTCCTTGCCCTGCCCGTGCAGCATGAGCCCGAGGTTGCTGCGCAGCTGCGCCACGTCGGTGTGCTCGGGCCCGAGCGACGCCTCGAGCAGCGGCAGCGCCCGCCGGAGCAGCGCCTCGGCCTCGGTGAAGCGGGCCTGCGCGTGCAAGAGGTTGGCGAGGTTGTTGAGCGACTGTCCGATGAGCGGATGCCCGGGCTCGAGCACGCGCTCGCGCAAGGCGAGCGCCCGGCGGTGCAGCGCCTCGGCCTCCTCGAGCTCGCCCTCCGCAGCCAGCACCTGCGCGAGGTTGCTCATCGACAGCGCAGTATCGGGGTGCTCGGGCCCGAGCGCGCTCTCCATCACGGCCAGCGCCTGCCGCAGCTCGGTCTCGGCCTCCGCATACTCGCCCCGATCGGAGAGCGCGTTGGCGAGGTTGTTGCGGAACGTCGCGACGCTCGGGTGCCCGGGTCCAAGCGCGGCCTCCATCGCCGCGAGCGCCGTGCGAAACTCCGCCTCGGCCTCCGCGTGCCGGCCCCGCGCATTCAAGACCAAGCCGAGGTTGCTCCGCGAGATCGCCACCTCCGGATCCCCGGGCGGAAGCTCCGCCGCGCGCAGCTCCAGCGAGCGCCGGTACTCGGCCTCGGCCTCCGCGAGCCGCCCCTCGGCCGCGAGCAGGTTGGCGAACACGTTCCGCGCGCTCGCCTCCACGCTCGGGTCGCCCTCCGCCAGGCCCAGCGTCAGCTCCCACAGCTGCCGGCCCTCGGCCATGCGTCGCTGCGTGTAGCCCACGAGCGACATGAGCGCCTCGGCGACCTCCTCCATCAGGCCCCACTGGTGCCAGCGCGCGGCTGATTCCAGCGCCTCGCGGAGCGCCGCCTCGGAGGCGTCGTAGCGGCCCAGGCGCTCGAGCACGATGCCATCGAGCAGCGCCACCTCGGTCCGCACCGGGCCGTACTCCACGTCGGCGAGCTCGAGCTTCACCTGCTCGAGGATCTCGAACGCGCGGGGGTAACGACCGGCCTCGAGCTCCGCCGACGCCTGGGCCAGCCGCTCGAGGATCTCCTGCACCGCTACGGCCTCCTCCGGCCGTGGCGGCTCGACCTCGGCGCGTAGCGCCTCCACATCGGCGCAGCGCGGAAGCTCCTCGAGGCTCCCCACCACGTCGGTCGCGTTGCGGGTGACCTCCGCGTCGGCGCTCGCCAGCACCTCCACCACCGCCTCGAGCCCGAGCTTGGCGCGGTGCAGGCACGCCATCCGCAGATCCATCACCTCGGCCGACTGCTCGCCGCGCACCGTGGTGGCCTCGCAGGCCTCGGTGTGCATCCGCGCCCACGCGTCCGCGTAGCGATCGAGCTCGTCGCGGGTGCGCTCCCAGACCGAGCCGGCATACTCCGCCCCGATCCCCAGCATCGCCTGCTGCACCTCGGTCCGGCGCGCGTCGTCCCACACGCCGGCGAGGTGCTCGCGCGCCCCGGTGCACTCCCGGGCCCGCGCCGCCGCCCACGACCACCACCCCCCGCCCACCATGGCCACCGCCCCCACCGCCCCGAGCGCGGCGAGCCAGCGGTTGCGGCGCTTGCGAGGGTCGTAGCCGAGCGCCTCGAGCAGCGCCTCCATGCTCGGGAAGCGAGCGTCGGGCTCCGCAGCGAGCCCGCGCCGCAGCGCGGCGTGGAGCGGCCCCGGGATCGCGGGCGCGCCCCCGGGCCATGCCGGTGGGTCGCGCAGCTTCTCGTCGAGGAGCTTGCGCAGCGACTGGGCGCGGTGCGGCGGCTGCCCCACGAGCGCCTCCCACAGCGAGATGCAGAACGCATACTGATCGGCCGCCGGCGAGAGCGGCTCGCCGCGATGCTGCTCGGGCGCCATGTAGCGCGGCGTGCCCATCACGGTGCCCACCCGCGTGAGCACGGCGTCGAGCGAGCCGCCCGCGCTGCTCGCCACGCTCGCGCCCGACTCCGACGCACGGCTCGCGCCGCTCGATCGCGATGGCTCGAACGACTCACTCGACCGCGAGCGCTCGAGCATCGCGCTCGATCGTGACAGCTCGAGCAACCCGCTCGACCCATCGAAGCTCTGGCCCGACTGGCTCCGCGAGCCGCTCGACGTCAGCTTCGCGAGGCCGAAGTCGGTGACCTTGGCCGTGCCCGACTCCGACACCAGCACGTTGTCGGGCTTGAAGTCGCGGTGGAGCAGCCCCACCGCATGCGCTGCCGCGAGCCCCCGCCCGGCCTCGACCAGCCGCGCCACGATCTCCGGCCACGCGCGCCCTGGCGCCCAGCGCCGCAACGTGGGCCCCCGCACGTACTCCATCACCAGCACGACCCCCGCGTCCGATTCCTCCACGTCGTGCACGGCGACGACGTTGGGGTGCGAGAGCTGAGCCATCGCCTGGGCCTCCCGCAGCATCCGCTCGCGGGCGTTCGGGTCGAGCGTGCGCCCCGAGACGAGCTTGAGCGCCACCTCGCGCTGCAGCTTGGGATCGTAGGCCCGCAGCACCTGCCCCATCGCCCCGCGACCGAGCACCTCGAGCACCACGTAGCGGCCATGGTTGGTGCCGATGCCGGGCTCGACCAGCTCCGGCATGGACGTCTGCCCGGGCGCGGACGCGGACGCGGGCATCGGCGCGGTCGCGTCGGGATCGGGACCGATGAAGGCAGTCCGGTCATTCGGATCCGACTCCGAGCCGCTCTGCCCCTCCTCCATTGCCGGCGAGTATCGCAGGTGCCTGGCTAGAACGCGATGTTGTCCTCGACCACCGGATCCACCGCATTGCTCCACCGCGGCAGCTCGCCGCGGTACAGCACCGAGTACGCCGCCGAGACCTCGACCACCCGCTTGACGTAGCGGTACGTCTCCGTGAACACGATCTCCTCGACGAACGCATCGAGCTCGAGCGGAGCGCCCTCCTTGCTCTTGGCCCGCAGCCAGCGGCCGATGTTGCTCGGGCCGCCGTTGTAGCTGCCGTAGGCCATCGGCGCCTGACCGTGGAACTTGTGGAGCAGCTCGGCCACGTAATAACCGGCGAGGTGCGAGTTGACGTCGATGTCGAACAGCACGTCGGGATCGAAGCGATCGTCGGCCGGCAGCTCCCCGAGCCGCTCGGCGAGCTGGTAACCCGTCCACGGCATGATCTGCAGGGCTCCGCGCGCCCCCACCGGCGAGACCACGTGCCGGCGGAATCGCGACTCGGTGTACATCAGCGACCACATGTGGATCGGGTCGACCCCTCGCAGCCGAGCCTCGCGCTCGATCGAGGTCCGAAACGCCCGCGGGTGCCAGCGCGCGCGATACGAGCCGTCGTGGCGATCGGAGAGCTTGCTCCACGCGGCCGGCTCGGCCAGATCGTGGCTGAGCGCGCGCAGCCCCACGCGCAGCGCCTCGGTCGCGACCGGATCGCGCAGCGTCCGACGCCCGGCCGACGTGGCCTTGGCCCGCGGGTAGTCCCACTCGGCCTTCCACCCGAGCCCCGCGATGAGGCCCTCGCTGCGCGGCCCGGGCTGCTTGCCATGGCGGACGTCGATGTACGCCCCGGTCGTGACCCGCAGCTCGCGGCGCGCTTCCTCGACGTACCCGGCCTCGTAGAGCTGCCGCGCGCGTCGCAGCGTGGGCCAGGCCTCGCCGTAGCTCGCGTCGAGCTCGCCGAAGCGCGCCTCGGCCCGCGCCCGCGAGGGCACCCACGCCTCGTCGGCGACGGCGACGAGCTCGGGCAGCGGGGGCGCCTCGAGGCCGGCGTCGAGCAGGCGCTGCCGCGCCATCAGCCCGTAGTAGCCCCAGGCGTCGCCGACCGTGATCTGCTGCAGCACGGTGCGGCCCTCCTCGCGCTGCGCGGCATCGGTCGAGGCCACGAGCAGCTTGCCGAGGAAGTACCGGGCCCGCCGCGCGTCCCCGCTGCGACCGTCGGCCACCGCCCGGAAGCCCGCGATCGCGTCGGCATTGCGCCCGCGCCGGTACGCGAGCCACGGCCGCAGCCACGCCCGCGTGCCGCGGTGGCCCTTGCTCAGCTTCTCGTACGCGTCGAGCCAGGCCTCCGCCTGCTCGTAGCGCCCCGCTCGTACCGCAAGGTCGATGCCGTCCCACAGCCCCCCGAGGCGCAGCATCTTCTTCTTGCTGTCGATGCGGCTCTTCCACATCGCCAGCGCGTCGTCGTAGAGCTCGCCGCGCTCGAGGCAGCCGAGCAGCTGCCCGCGATCCCCGAACCCGGCGGCCTCGAGCGCGCGCAGGTCCTCCACGCAGGTCGCGAAGTCGCGCTGCTTGCTCGCGGTCCAGGCCCGCGAGCGCCGGGCCTGCCGGCGGAGGCCCGCCGAAAGCTTGGGGTCGGCGATCATCTCGTCGAGGAGCCTGCGCGAGGTCTCGAGCCGCCGCAGCGATCGCGCGTGCATGGCCTGCTCGAGCCGCTCGCCGGTGCCGAGCGGCGGGGCCTTCACCTTGCGATCGGCGGCCGCGAGCGCCGAGAGCTCCGCGAACGCCTGCTCCGACTCGGGCTCGCCCGCGCGCTCGATCGCGATGCGCCGCAGCAGCTCCGCCGCGTCCTTGTGCTTGCCGGCCCGCACGAGCGCCTGCGCGTGCTCGAGCCGCAGAAGGCCGATGCGCGGGTGGTTGGGATAGTCCTCGACGATGTCGCCGAGCGCCCCGGCCGCGGTCACGGCCGCCGCCTTGGCGGCCTTGGGCGTGTCGCCCTCGATGCCCGCCAGCGCCTCCGCCCGGAGCACGCGCACCGCCGCGAGGTTGCGCAGCATGTCGAGCTTCTCGAGCTTGCGGAGCTCCGTCGCGGCCAGCCGGCGCTGCGCGTCGGCCTGCGCCACGGGCAGCGCCTCGTCCCCGGCATATCCCACCCGCGCGAGCGCGAGCTCGAGGCCCAGCACGTCGCGAGGGAAGCAATCGCCGAGATCCTTGCGCGAGAGCCGGGGCTCGAGCACCGCCACCGCCTCGCCCGGCCGGCCATCCATCCGCAGCGCACGGGCCCGGAGCGCCCCGTGGACGCACCACGCGGGGCTGCCCTCCGCCGGCGCGGGCTCGGCCTCGAGCAGCGCCAGCGCGGTCTTGGTGTCGTGGACCGCCAGCGCTGTGGCCGCGCCCGCGCGGCCGCGCAGGGGGCCCTCGACCACGGCGTCCGCCGAGGCGTCGCCGGACCCGCCCGAAGCACCATCGGCCGGCGAGCCGCGATCCACCACCGAATCGCTCGTGTCCCCGGCCACGCCCTCGCCCGCAGGCCCCCTGTCCCCGCCCGGCGAGCCCTCGCCCGCAGGGCCCGCTCCGGCCGACACCCCGCCGGGACCCGCCGTGGCACCCTCAACGTCGGCCACGGGCGGCTCCGCAGCGCCCTCGCTCGGCCGACCGCCCACCGCCACGGACAGGAGCGCGAGGCAGAGCCCCCCGAGCACCGTGCGACGCGGCTCGACCGACGACATGCTCACAGTCGACGGTAGCACGAGCCCCCCAGCACCGCCGAAAAGCCGTCCGACTCCGGGCCACCTGTGGGTCCCGACGACGATCGCGTCCGTGGTCGCTCCCGCTGGCACTTCCGCTGGCCTCCTCATTGGCATCCCCCTTCGGCCTTCACCACCGGTAGCCCTTTCGCCACCTGCTGACGCTCTCGATCACCCGGGCGCTTCCACGCGATCCCTACCTGCTGGGGTGAATGTCACATCACCGTGCGTCTCGCGCCCTCCCCAGCGCCATGGCCCGCCGCTATGGTCCGCCGCGTGAACCTCCACCGACCTGCCCATCAACTCGTCGCGACCGTCGTGGGAGCCGGCACGATGGGGGCCCAGATCGCGGCCCACTTGGCCAACGCGGGCGTCCGCACCCAGCTCCTCGATATCGTGCCCAAAGGCGTCGACAGGAGCGCCAAGCCGGCCGCCCGCAATGCAGTGGCCGCCGGCGCGCTCGCGCAGCTGCTCAAGGCCAAGCCCGCGCCGTTCATGGACCGGGCGTTCGCCGAGCGGCTCACCGTCGGCAACCTCGAGGACGACCTCGAGGCGGCGATCGGCAAGAGCGACCTGGTCATCGAGGTGGTGATCGAGCGGCTCGACATCAAGAAGCCGCTGTTCGCCCGCATCGGCGCGGCGGCCCCGGCCCATGCGGTGCTGGCCACCAACACCTCGGGCCTGCCCATCGGTGACATCGTGGCCGACCTGCCCGACGACGTGCGCCGCCGCGTGGTCGGCATGCACTGGTTCAACCCGCCGCGCTACATGCACCTGCTCGAGATCGTGCCCTCGATCCACACCGACCCCGCGGTCGCGCGCGGCCTCGGCGACTTCAGCGACAAGGTGCTCGGCAAGGGCGTGGTGTACTGCCGCGACACCCCCAACTTCATCGGCAACCGCATCGGCATCGCCGAGATGATGCTGACGTTCCAGACCGCGTTCGGCGACGGCTACACCGTCGAGGAGGTCGACCTCCTCAACTCCAAGCTGGTCGGGCGCCCCAACACCGGCAGCTTCCGGCTCGGCGACCTCGTGGGCATCGACGTGGCGGCGCTCGTCATCGAGAACCTCGCCAAGGCCACCTCGGGCACGAAGGGCGAGCGCAACTACGACGAGCTCCACGCGCTCATGAAGGTCCACCCCGCGCTGCCCCAGATGTTCGAGCGCGGCATGAAGGGCGACAAGACCGGCCAGGGCTTCTACAAGAAGACCGCCGAGCGCGACACCCAGGGCAAGAGCAAGATCCTCTCGCTCGATCTCGGCACGCTCGAGTACCGCGAGCGCATCGAGCCCACGTTCCCCGAGCTCGCGTCGGTGGAGAAGGTCAAGGACCTGCCCGAGCGGGTCGCCGCGGCGCTCCGCGCCGAGGGCCGCGCCGGCGCGTTCCTGCGCAAGCTCTACCTGCCGCTCTTCAACTACGCGGCCAACCGTCTCGGTGAGATCACCGACTCCCCGCGCAGCATCGACGACGCGATGTGCTGGGGCTACGGCTGGACGATGGGCCCGTTCGCGATGTGGGACGCGGCCGGCTTCTCCTGGGTGCTGGAGCAGATGCGCGCGGCCGGCATCGAGCCCTCGCCCACCGCGCTGGCGCTAAAGGCCAAGCACGGCGACGGGGCCCGCTGGTACGGTGGCGACACGGCCAGCCCCACCACCTGGTCGGCCGAATTCGGCGACCACGTGCCGGTGCCCGCCACCGAGGGCGTGCTCGTGCTCGCCCAGCGCAAGGCCGGGGTGGGCGTGGTCGAGTCCAACAAGAGCGCGAGCCTGGTCGACCTCGGCGACGGGATCGGCGGCGTGGAGTTCCACGCCAAGATGAACGCGCTCGACGAGGGCATCACCACCATGCTCTCCACCGCGATCGACCGGGCCGCCAAGGGCGACTTCCGGGCGCTGGTGGTGGGCAACCAGGGCGGCAACTTCTCCGCCGGCGCCAACCTGTTCATGATCCTGGCGCTCGCCGGGCAGAGCAAGTGGAGCGAGCTCGACGCGTTCGTGAACGCGTTCCAGCAGACGATGATGAAGCTGCGGCACTCGCCGGTGCCGGTGGTGGCCGCACCGTTCGGCCTCACGCTCGGCGGCGGGGCCGAGGTCACGCTGGCCGCCGCCGCGGTGGTGGCCGACGCCGAGCTCTACATGGGCCTCGTGGAGGCCGGCGTGGGCCTCGTGCCCGCGGGTGGCGGCCTCAAGGAGATCGCGCGGCGGGCCGCCGAGTGGGCCAGCCTCGTGCCCGACGGCGACCCCTACCCGTGGCTGCGCCGCGGCTTCGAGGGCGCGGCGCAGGGCAAGGTGTCCACCTCGGCCCACGAGGCGCGCGGGCTCGGGTACCTGCGGCCCACCGATGGCATCGTGTTCAACAAGCGGCGCGTGCTGGCCGAGGCCAAGCGCCGCGCCATCGGCCTCGCCGAGGCCGGGTGGTCACCGCCCGACCCGCGCGAGCCGATCCCGGTGATCGGCGCGCGCCAGGGCGCCAACTTCCTCATGGGCGCGCTGCAGTTCGAGTGGGGCGGCTACGCCAGCGAGCACGACCGGCTCGTCGCCGAGAAGATCGCCCACGTGATCACCGGCGGCATGCGCCCCGTGCCCGGCACCGTCACCGCGCAGGAGCTCCTCGATCTCGAGCGCGAGGCGTTCGTGAGCCTCTGCGGCACGCAGAAGACCCGCGATCGCATCACGCACACGCTCAACACCGGAAAGCCCCTGAGGAACTAGTCATGCCCCAGCTCAACGAAGCCGTCCTCGTCGCCGCGCGCCGTTCTCCGGTGGGGCGGGCCCTCAAGGGCACGCTGGCCAACACCCGGCCCGACGACCTCGCCATCGAGGTGCTCGCCAAGACCCTCGCCGACCTGCCGGGCCTGCCCCGCGAGGCCATCGACGACGTGGTGCTCGGCTGCGCCATGCCGGAGGCCGAGCAGGGCCTCAACGTGGCCCGCGTGGTCGCGCTGCGGGCCGGCCTGCCCGTGGCGTCCTCGGCCCAGACCATCAACCGGTTCTGCTCGTCGGGTCTACAGGCGATCGCCACCGTCGCCGAGCGGATCCAGGTCGGCGCCATCGACTGCGGGGTCGGGGGCGGCCTCGAGTCGATGAGCATGGTGCCGATGGGCGGCAACAAGGCCGTGCTCAACGCCCGCATCGTCAAGGAGGCGCCCGACCTCTACGTCTCGATGGGCATCACCGCCGAGAACGTCGCGCATCGCTTCGAGGTGAGCCGCCGGGATCAGGACGCGTTCGCGCTCACGAGCCACCAGCGGGCCGCGGCCGCGATCGCGGCGGGCAAGTTCACGGACGAGATCGTCCCGGTGACCGCGGTCGAGGGCAAGGTGCTCGCGGTCGACGAGGGCCCGCGCGCCGACACCAGCGCCGAGGCGCTCGCCAAGCTGGTGCCCGTGTTCCACGTCAAGGGCAGCGTCACCGCGGGCAACTCGTCGCAGATGAGCGACGGCGCCGCGATGGCGGTGCTGACCTCGGCCCAGCGGGCCCGGGACCTCGGGCTCACGCCCATCGCCCGCTACGTCGGCTTTGCCGTGGCCGGGGTCGCGCCCGACATCATGGGCATCGGCCCGATCGAGGCGATCCCGAAGGTCCTGCGTCAGACCGGGCTCTCGCTCGCCGACATCGACGTCATCGAGCTCAACGAGGCGTTCGCCTCGCAGTCGCTGGCCGTGATCCGCAAGCTCGGGCTCGACCCCGAGAAGGTCAACGTCAACGGCGGCGCGATCGCCCTCGGCCACCCGCTCGGCTGCACCGGCGCCAAGCTCACCGCCACTGCGCTGGCCGAGCTGCACCGACGTAAGGGCCGTTACGCGATGGTGACCATGTGCATCGGTGGCGGCATGGGCGCTGCGGGAATCTTTGAGAGAATGTAAACGATTCTTTCGAAGAAAGTGCTTCCAAATACGGATCCTACGCCGTGCAATGAGATATGGTGGGTGTGGCCCCCGTCATGCCGTTGCAGTCTCAGACCCATCGTCGCACCGCGCCGTTCTCCGGTGCGCCCTCGCCGGGCGTGCCGGAGCGGATCGATGACGACGAGGTGGTGTCGCGGCGGATCACGATGATGGGTCTCTTGCGACCCGGGGATCGAGTGGGTCGCTACGTGGTGCGCAACCGTCTGGGCCGCGGGGGCATGGGCGTCGTGTGGGGTGCCTACGATCCCGTGCTCGGTCGTCGGGTGGCGCTCAAGCTCGTGCGCCATCGCGATGCGATCGAGGCGGTCGAGGCCAACGTGGACGAGCGACTGCGTCGCGAGGCGCAGGCGCTCGCCCGGCTGTCGCATCCCAACGTGGTGTCGCTCTACGACGTGGGCACCTGCGAGCACGGCGACTACCTCGCGCTCGAGCTCGTGCCCGGCGTGGATCTGGATCAGTGGCTCGCCAAGGTCACGCGCACCTGGAAGCAGGTGCTCGAGGTGTTCCTGCTCGCGGGGCGGGGCCTGGCCGCGGCCCACACCGCCGGCCTCATCCACCGCGACTTCAAGCCCGCCAACGTGATCGTGGGTCCCGGGGGCCACGTGACGGTGGTCGACTTCGGCCTCGCCCGCACCGCCGAGCTCGACACTACGCTCGGCAACGAGCGCCACGACCCCGACGCGCCCTACGAGCCGAGGATCTCCGGCGACGCGCTGGCGCTCCTGTCCACGCGGCTCACCGGCACCAACATGATCGTGGGCACGCGCGGCTACATGGCCCCCGAGCAGCTCCTCGGCCTCTCGGTGGGCCCGCGTGCCGATCAGTTCTCGTTCTGCGTGGCGCTGTTCGAGGCGTTCTACGGCGCCCGGCCATACCCCGGCAACAACGCGGTGGAGACCGCGACCGCCTATGCGCGGGGCGAGCTGCTCGAGCCTGCCGATCGCCGCGGCGTGCCGTCGCGGGTGCACGAGGTGCTGCTGCGGGGGCTACGGATCGAGTCGGACGAGCGGTTCCCGTCGATGGATGCGCTCTTGGTGGCGCTGCGGAACGCGATGCCGGGGCCGCGGACCAAGCTGCTCATCACGGCAGCGCTGGTGATGACGGCAGCGATCTCGGGCGTGGGTGGGGCGTGGGTGCAGCGGATGCTCGGCGAGGCCGAGACGCAGCAAGCCGAGCCCGCGCTCGAGAGCACGGAGCTCGACGAAGGCACGCCGGGCGAGCCGCGCTGAGCGTGCCGCTCACGGGCAGATGTTCCCCGTGACCGTGATGTCGTCGACGTTCCACTGCGAGCAGGTGTACACGCCACCGTTCGCGATGGTGAAGCCGATGCGGATCTGCATCGCCCCGTTGCGGTGCGGGCTGATGTCGTAGATGACCTCGGTCCACGCCGAGTCCTCGATGCCTGGAGACCCGCCGGTCTGCCACACGTTCTGCCACGCCACGCCGTCCCACACGTCGATGCGGTTCTGCATGTACGGGGTGTAGTCGCTGTTGAGCCAGCGCCACAGCTCGAGCTGCTCGGCCCCGAAGCCCGCGAACGGGGGGCTCGTCAGCCAGTAGAAGTCGTGCAGGGCCGTGCTCGCGTTGCCGCCGATCACCACGCCGGCCACGCCGTTGTCGCCGGTGGCGGTGTGGTCCGTGCCGGGATCACCGTTGCCGCACGAGCCCGGTGAGGGCGAGGCCACTGCGGGGCCGATGACCCACTCGGTCCCGAGCGTCCAGCCAGCCAGGTTGTCGGAGAAGTCCTCGGTGAACAGCACCCCCGAGGGGCACGGCAGGCAATCGGCCAGGCAGGCGGTCCCGGTGTTGCCGTCGTCGCACAGCTCGCCCGCGGCCTCGTTCTCCACCCCATCGCCGCACGCGGGGGGCGTGCAGTCCACGTCGCACGCCGGCGTCTCGCCCTCGCCGTCGCAGATCTCGCCCACCAGCGCGTTGACGAAGCCGTCGCCGCACAGCACCGGCGTGCAGTCGCCGTCGCAGGTCGTCGTCTGCCCGCCTTCGTCGCACAGCTCGCCCGCGGTCAGGTTGACGAAGAGGTCGCCGCACTCGGTCGGCGTGCAGTCGCCGTTGCAGGCGACCGTCTCCCCGCCCTCGTCGCAGATCTCGCCGTCGGTGACGTTGATGGTCTCGTCGCCGCACGTCGAGATCGTGCAGTCGACGTTGCAGAACGCGGTCTCGCCCCCGCCGTCGCACTCCTCGCCCGAGAGCCCGTTGGGGTAGCCATCGCCGCACTCGGCCGGCGTGCAGTCGAGATCGCAGATCTCGTTCTGGCCGCCCTCGTCGCACAGCTCGCCCGCGGCCTCGTTGACCACGCCGTCACCACACGCCACGAACGTGCAATCGGCGTCGCACGTCGCCGAGCGCGGCTCGTCGCAATCCTCGCTGGCGCCGTTGATCTCGCCGTCGCCGCACACCGGGAACGTGCAGTCGGCATCGCACTCGATCGACGCGCCGGCCGTGTCGCACTGCTCGCCGGCCGTGGCATTGACGATGCCGTCACCGCACGTCGAGGTCGTGCAGTCGGCGTTGCAGCTCCCGGTACGACCGCCGTCGTCGCAGGTCTCTCCCGCCATGGGGTTGACCACCCCGTCGCCGCACGCCGCGGTCGTGCAGTCGGCGTTGCACGCCATCGACTCGCCCTCGTCGTCGCACTGCTCCCCCGCCGCGGCGTTGACGTGACCGTCGCCGCACGTCGCCGCGGTGCAGTCGGCGTTGCACGTCGCCGTCTCGTCCCCGTCGTCGCAGTCCTCGCCCGTGTCGACCATCCCGTCGCCGCACACACCCGGCGTGCCGCTCTCCTCCGACTCCTGCTCGCCCGAGGAGGAATCGGCCACCGTGATCATGGGCGACTCGCCGGAGCTCGAGCCCTCGCCGCTGCTCGAGCCCTCGCCGAGCGGCGAGAGAGCGTCGTCGGAACAGCCGGTGAGGACGAGCGTGGCCAGGAACGTGGAGCCCAAGGTCGATGCCGTGGCGAGAATGCGCATGAGCGCGATCTTGTCACGACTCCGCGGTGACCCAGAGGGACCCGCTCAACCGCGCGCGGAACGCGGCCGTACGCGTGGCCACGACGCCCGCGAGCCTACGGCGCGAGGGCGTCGTCGAGGGTCGCTGCCGTGAGCACGCGCCCGACCCACTCGTTCACTTGGGCGAGCGTCGCCCGCTCGACGCGGCCGCGGGCCTCCTCGGAGAGGAGACCAAAACGTAGGCCGAGCAGCTCGAGCAGCACCTCGGCCTTGCCCTCCGCCTTGCCCTCCGCCTTGCCCTCGGCCTTGCCCTCCGCCTTGCCCTCCGCCTTGCCCTCCGCCTTGCCCTCCGCCTTGCCCTCCACCTTGCCCTCCGCCTTGCCCTCCGCCCGGCTGGCCGCGAGGTGCATGCGGTAGAGCGCGAACGAGTCCTCGCGCTCGCGAGCGAGGCGGCGGATCTCGGGATCTTGCGAGAGCTGGGTGAGAGTCTCTTTGGCGAGGGCCATCATCGGATCCTCCGAAGCGAGCTGGTCGAGCTCCGCGTCGTCGCGGGCCATGAGGAACCTGGCCCATCGCTCGACGCGGGGATCATCATAACCGATGGTCGAGCCCGAGGACGACAGCGCCGAGAGCTGGAGCACATGGAACTGGAGTTGGTCGCTGAACAGCGCATGGGTGTATCGCTCGCGCAGCTCGAAGATCGAGTGCAAGCGCTCGATGTCTGGGAACAATGGGTCCACCAGCCAGGCGATCACGACCGTAGGGGTGAGGAGCTCGTAGTCATCGCCCCGGCCGAGCTGGGCGGCGTAGTCGCGAGTGCCATAGTAGACCAGCCGCGAGGCAAGGGCCGGGACGAGACGGACCTGCATCTCGAGATCGGCGCGCGAGCCGTCGTCGAGTCGGACACGGACGTCGAGGGCGATCTGCTTGTCGCGTGGGAGCTCTCCGGGGATCCCCGGATTGAGGACGGTGGCGTCCCGAATGGGCCTTCCGAGGATGGCCTCGAGCATGTGGCGCAGCAGCCTGGGCTCGCGGGTCAGGAGGAGCTTGAAGACGAGGTCGTTCTTGGGGTCGAGGAAGTGCACGGGACGGGACATCGGCCGCCGAGCGGAGCCGTTGCGTCGTCGGAGCTGAATTTCTTGCTGATGCCTGCGATTGGCGTCGCGGTGCTCGGCGTCGACCCGCTCGAAATCGCGGGTGCACCAGCCGCTCGTGCGCCCTCCCGCTGGCCCCGCGCGCCACGAAGGCCTTCGCGCACGCTGGCCCTCACGGGCCTCGGGGGCTCGCCCACTGCCGGCCGTCCGTGGCATCATGGCTCGCCCTCCTGCCCCCCATGGACCCCTACGGCCAGTCGCAGCCGATTTCTTGCCCGCAGTGCGGAGCGCCGGCGCCGTTCCGTGGCGCTGCGGTCTCACTGGTGTGCGAGTTCTGCGAGAGCACCATCGTGCGCACGGGCATCGACGTGCGGCTCGTCGGCAGGGTTTCGGCGATCGTCGACAACGGATCGCCGGTGATCCTCGACAGTCGCGGGCGGCACCGCGGCGTGCCGTTCTCGGTCTCCGGCCGGCTGCAGGTGCAGTACGGACGCGGCACCTGGAACGAGTGGTTCGTGGAGTTCGCCGACGGCACCAGCGGCTGGCTCGCCGACGCGCAGGGGCAGTTCTCGATCGTGCGGCCCAAGGACCCGGCGATCGTGGCGGGCCGCGTACCGCCATTCGGCTCGCTGCAGGTCAACATGGTGCTCACCATCGACGGCATCGAGGCGGTGGTGGTGGATCGACGAGGCGCGTCGTACAAGGGCGCGGAGGGGATCCTGCCGTTCGAGGCCGAGCCGGGCATGGTGTTCTACGGGGCCGATCTGCGCGGATTCCAGGGTGAATTCGTCTCGCTCGACTACGGCACGAATCCCAATCACAGCCGCCCCGTGCCGTACCTCGGCGAGGCGATCGAGCTGGCCGCGGTGGGGCTGCATCCCGTGCGGCAATTCGACGGCTGGCGCTTCACGGGCTGGCAGCAGCCGGGCCAAGCCGGCCAAGCCAACCCCATGCCGGGGAGGCCCGGCCGATGAACGGCTATCCTTCATCGGGGCCGCCCCCGGGCCCGCCGCAGGGTCCCCCCAAGCTGTTTCGCGAGCCCGCCAAGGCCGAGGCCGTGCAGTGCCCCGCGTGCGGCGGGCCGATCACCCTGCGGGGGTTCGGTGCGATCGAGCAGGTCGCGTGCCCGTACTGCGGCTCGGAGCTCGCGCCCCACGAGAGTGGCGCGCTCGAGATCCTGGCCGCGGTGCAGCGCCAGCGCCAGGCCTCGGTGCTGCAGCTCCAGACCCGCGGCACGCTCGACGGCATCGAGTGGGAGATCATCGGCATCGTCTGGCGGCAGTGCGTCGTCGACGGGATCACCTACCCGTGGCAGGAATTCCTGCTCTATAACCCCTATCGTGGCTATCGCTGGCTCATCTACCAAATGACCGACGGTCACTGGGGCCTCGGACAGCCGCTGTCCGGCGCGCCCAAGGCCCTGGCGGCGAGCCACAAGTCGGTGGCGTTTCGGGGCGAGACGTTCAAGCACTTCCAGACCTCGATGGCGCAGGTCGTCTACGTCGAGGGCGAGTTCCCGTGGCAGGTGCACCGCGGCGACACGGCCGTGGCCCACGACTACGTGGCGCCGCCGCTGGGGCTGTCGATCGAGCAGCAGACCACCGAGGACGGCGGCACCGACGTCACCTTCACGCGGATGCAGCACATCGAGCCCCGCGAGGTGTGGAAGGCGTGGAAGCGCCCGGGCTCCCCGCCCTCCACCTCGGGCGTGGGGCCGCTGCAGCCCAACCCATGGGTCGACGGCAGCAAGCTCGCCGCGCTCTCGTTCGCGATCCTGCTGCTGGTGTGGATCGGTGCGTCGTGGCTCTACGTGCAGGGGCGCACGTCCAAGCAGGTGTTCGAGAAGCACGATCTCACGCTCGAGCCGTTCTCGCAGGAGATCGAGATCGGCAAGGCGGGGGAGAAGACCACCGTGGAGCTCGAATTCTCGGCGCAGCCCCTGTCCAACGGATGGGCCTACGTCGACGTGATGCTGATCTCGCAGGCCACCGAGGACGCGATCGGGATCGGGGCCACCGTCGAGGAGTGGCATGGCGTCGAAGGCGGCGAGTCTTGGAGCGAGGGCGACCAGTCCACCAGCGTCACGGTGGGCGGGGTCCCCGGCGGCAAGTACTTGCTGCAGATCGTGCCCCAGAGCGGCAGCGAGCCGCAGCCGGGCGCCCTGCCGCCTCCCGCCGAGGCCGTTCCGTCGCTGGTCCGGTTCTCGGTGCGGCTGCGCCAGGACGTTCCGCTCTGGCGCTACGTGCTCTTGCCGCTGCTCGTGATCCTCTCGTTCCCGTTCATCAATTTCCTGCTCGCCCGCGTATTCGAGGGGCGACGCTGGTCCAAGAGCGACTATGCTCCATCGGGCTGACGGGGCGCCGTCGGGCTGAACACCGGGCAAAGACCAAGGAGACCTCATGCTCAAGATCGCATACTGGGTGGTGTCGGCGGGCTCGCTGGGCCTCTTGTTCTTCGAGGCGCCGGCGGGCTCGCTGCTGACCACCGAGCCCGAGCGCGGCAAGGTGGAGCTCTCGAAGCCCGGGCCCAACGGCAATGGTCCCACCGTCCGCGGCGGTCCGACCTTCATCTGGCTCGGCGGCGGCTACCAAGGAGGCAAGTGATGCACGCACTATTCTCGACCCCGGTGCTGGGAATCGCCATCGACGTGAGCAGCATCCTCGGGGCGCTCATCTACTCGCTCATCGGCATCGTGCTGTTCGCGATCGCGTTCCTCGTGATCACGAAGATCTCGCCGTTCTCGATCCGCAAGGAGATCGAGGAGGATCAGAATACGTCGCTCGGCATCATCATCGGCTCGGTGATCATCGGGATTGCGATGATCATCAGCGCCGCCGTGCACGGCTGAGGCCTGCCCATGGCCGATCCGGCCGAGCTGCCCGAGCTGCCCGAGCCGGGCCCGTCGGCCATGTCTGGCACGACCGACGACGCCGAAGGCAGTCCCCTCGAAGGCACGCGCACCGCCGCGGGCGTGCGGGCGGCCGAGGGCCGGTTCCTGCTCTTGTCGGTGATGGTGGTGGCCACCTGTGGGCTGGTCTACGAGCTGATCAGCGCCACGATGGCGTCATACCTGCTCGGCGACTCGGTCACGCAGTGGAGCCTGGTGATCGGGGTGTACCTGTCGGCGATGGGGCTCGGCTCGTGGCTCTCCAAGTACGTGGTGGAGCGGCTGCACGCGCGCTTCATCCAGGTGCAGCTGGTGATCGCGCTCGTGGGCGGGTACTCGGCCACGGCGCTGTTCTTCGGGTTCGGGTGGCTGGCCTCGGTGCGCCCGCTGCTGTTCGGGATCCTGCTGCTCGTGGGTACGATGGTGGGGCTCGAGATCCCGCTGCTCATGCGCATCGGCCGGCAGGGCCAGGCGCTCAAGGACCTGGTCGCGCGGGTGCTGGCGTTCGACTACCTCGGGTCGCTGGCGGCGTCGGTGCTGTTTCCGTTGCTGCTCTTGCCGCACCTCGGGCTCGTGCGCACGAGCTTGCTCTTCGGGCTGATGAACGGGGTGGTGGCGCTGTGGGGCGTGCATGCGTTCAAGAGCGAGCTGCGGCGGCCGGGGTGGCTGCGGGCGCAGGCGCTGGTGGTGATCGCGGTGCTGGGTCTCGGCATGTGGGGCGGCAAGCGGATCGAGGACCTCGGGGAGTCGGCGCTCTACGAGCTGCCGGTGCTGTTCTCGCAGAAGACGCCGTATCAAAGGCTCACGATCACGCGCTGGCAGGACGACATTCGGCTCTATATCGATGGGAATTTGCAGTTCGCGAGCAGCGATGAGCACAGGTATCACGAGGCGCTGGTGCATCCGGTGATGGCGGCTGCGGAGGAGGCCCGGCCGCGGCGGGAGCTTGCGGAGGGGCATGGGCGGCGGGTGTTGGTATTGGGTGGGGGGGATGGGCTGGCGCTGCGGGAGCTACTGAAGCATGACGAGGTCGAGTCGGTGGATCTCGTGGATCTGGATCCGGCGATGACGGAGCTGTTCTCGACGCATCCGCTGCTCGTGGGGCTCAACGGGGGGGCGCTGTCGGATCCGCGGGTGCGGGTGCACAACCGGGATGCGATGGAGTGGTTGGTCGAGGACGAGCGGGCGGGGGAGCGGAAGTTCGATGTGGCGATCGTGGATCTGCCGGATCCGAATAACTTCTCGCTGGGAAAGCTGTATACGCAGTCGTTCTATCGGCTGCTGCGGCAGCGGTTGCGGGACGATGGGGTGGCGGTGGTGCAGGCGACGTCGCCGTATCTGGCTCCGCGATCGTTTTGGTGCATCGTGGAGACGCTGCGGGCCAGTGGGATGAATCCGCGGCCGTATCACGCGCATGTGCCGAGCTTCGGCGACTGGGGGTTCGTGCTGGTGAGCCCGCGAGGGCAGCCGCAGCCGGCGCGGCTGCGGGAGGGGGTGGCGATGCGGTTCCTCGATGATGCGGTGCTGGGGACGTTGTTCGTGTTTCCGGTGGATCAACGAGCGCCCGAGGTGGAGGTGAATCGGCTCAATGATCAGTTGTTGGTGCATTATTACGAGGCGGATCTGGCGGATCCGCTGGGGCGGCGGGGGTGAGCGAGGGGGCGGAGGAGCGGTCACTGACCCGAGCTGCTGCTCTCTTGCCATCCGTCCGACTCCAGGTACTGCCCGAAACACTCGTAGCCGGCGGCCTCCCAGTTGTACGACTCGTCGACACAGGGATCTCCTTCCCGTCCGCGGTTGTCGTAGTCCTCGCAAGTGTACCTTGCCTTACAAACGAACATCTTGCGCCTGAGATCGAGGCACTCATCGGTAAGCCAAGGCCACTTGTCGCGCGGGCGGTTGCATTCGAGGTCGCACCTGTCCCATGTGTAGTATGTCCCGCATGTGGTGATGACTTCGCAGTACTGCTGGCACATCGCCTCCTCCGAGGCAAAGCCGCCCAAGGGATCCTCCTCCGCGCTCACGCGGTCGGTGCATCCGAACGTCGATGTCATCAACAGGATGCCAAGACCCAGGAGCCTGGAGAGCGACGCCATGGTTCCTTTCCCTATGGCGCCACGCATAGAGAGGTGAGCCTACCGGCCTCGTCGCGTTCGTCGGCGCAGTCCCCGATGTGAAGCTGATCCAGGCGGTCGAGTTCTTCGCATGTTTGCGTCGTCAGGCATTCGTCGAGATCATAGACCGCCAAGCATTCGGGAGCAGCCTGGTAGGCACCGACCTGATTTGCGATGCATTCCTCCACGGTGACACTGTCGGGAATGGTTCCGCACTCGAGCCCCTGCTCGCAGGCCTCTGATGCAACTTGCTGCATCTCTTCCTGCGTCGGGCGCTTGGGTTCGTCATCATCGGCGCACGAGAATCCCTGCGCCAGCGAGGCGGCGAGAGTTAGCACTAGCGCGCGCGGCCTGAATTGCATCATCGGATCACCTGCAGCCCCGCTCCGCCGACCATCGAGAGGCGCTCCCACGAGCCCCAGGCGGAGGGATTCGGGGTGACGACGAGCCGCGAGAGCGGGCTCGGGAGAGCGGCTGGATACGACATGGTAATCGAATGGGAAAAGGACTCGCTGCCACAAGCCGATGGGACGAGGGCTACGATCGTGTTTTCCTTGGTGTCGAGCCCGAGGATCTGCTGATTGCCTGCCCCCACGGCGAGTAGATCAGCATATCTCGGAGACGAGAGTGCCGGGGTCGGGTGCCAAGTGAAATCCGCACCTGAAAACGTCTCGTCGTCGTGCGCCTCCCGGACATCGCTGAAACTGCCGGAGCCGTCGCCGCAGTAGACATCCACTGTGTCGCCGTAGCTGAACGCAATGCCCAGGCTCGTGAACGATGGGCAGACGACCCCCAGCGCGACCCTTGTGTCTTCGAAGGTTCCAGGCACCAAGGGGTTTCCGTAGATCGCTGGATTATCGAGATCGTCGCAATCCCCGAGCCAAACCTGCACCGTCCCGTCACTTGCACTGGCGACGATGTCGGAGTCGTCATCATGATCGAGGTCGCCGGCGGCGACCCAGTCCAGAGCGACGGAGCTCGGCACCAAGCTCGCCGGCGAGAGCTGCCCCGACCCATCGTTGAGTATGACGACGACGCCGCCATCGCTGGGAAGGAGGATGTCCAGCCCGCTGACACAGTCGATGTCCGTCGCAACGATCTGGTCGCGTCCGACAGCATTGTCGTCGAGCTGGGTGGAGAACGTCACGAGATTGTCTTCGAAGAACGGCGGGGCGTCCGTACCGAGCCGCACGGCGAGCTCCCCGTCCAGGAGCGCAATGAGATCGCTGCGATCATCGCCGTTGAGGTCGGCGAGGGCGACGTCAGCAACATTTCCGCCCGCGTCGAGCTCGATGTTGGGCTGGTCGTCGAACACGGCGAATCCGCTGGCGGCTGCGCCGAACACGACGCTCAGTGTAGACGAGGCGTCGCTGCCGAGGACGTAGTCCTCGCAGCAGGAGGTTGCGGACGCGGGGTCATCGACGCGCCCGCGCGCGATCGACCGCCAGGGTGCCGAGGGCGCGGCCGCCGTCCCCGACGTGATGCCTCGAAAATTGCGATTGGACGGAAGGATGTCCAGCGGCTGGGGCTCGGCGCAGCCGCCGTCCCCGGCGGTCCCGTCCAGGGTCCCTCCGGGCCCGCCGTCATCCCCGCCCGAGCAGCCGAGGAGCAGAGGCGCGAGCGCAGCCCCCGCGAACCGGACCAATGCGGCGGCCTTCATGGGACCCTCCTTCGCCGCGCGAGGAGCAGGCCCAGCAGTGGGAAGCTCACCAGGGGGAGCGGCGGGGGTTCCCCAGCTCGGCAGCCGGCCGCAGGGCCAGGTGCGGAGGAGTCCGGAGACGGGGGGAGGAGGGGCGCTCTGAAGAGCGGCTCCGCCGAGCCACTTCCGATCGCGGGAGGGCAGAGGTTCGTCATCTGGAGCTCCGCGTCCGTGTGGCACGCGTGCGCCCCGCGGTCCCACTGCCCGGACGGTGTGTCCGGCGAGCTCGGGGTGACGCCGCAGCTGTCTCCTCCCGCGAACGCGCCCGCGGCGTCATGGCACGGGAGGATGTCCTCGTTGCTGATGTTCGGGTCCGCGAGCAGCCAGCTGATGTGGTGGAACGGGATTCCCCATGCGAGACCGGTCTGCGCGATGCCGATGACCCGCCCGGTGCCGTCGCTCATGTGGGCGAACAGGGGCCCCCCGGAGTCTCCGCTCCCGAGGCCCGATGGAACGCCGCCTTCCGTGGTCCAGTCCAGCGCCCCGCCGAGGAAGACCGTCGTCTCGATGGCCCAGGTGTCGTCCGGAAGCGTGGCCGTCGCCCACCGCTTCGTCCCGCCGCTGTCGGGGGGATCAGGGTCGGCCGACTGGCCGAAGCCGACCGCGACGAGCTCCGTGCCCAGGGCGAGCTCGGCCGCGTTCTCGCACGGCGTCGAGATGGGAACGGCCTGGAGGTTGGGTTCTTCCTTCAGCAGGCAGTATCCGAAGTCGTCCGGATCCGAGCCCATCCCGCCGGCCGGGATGTTGGCCACCTGGCGGCAGTACGCGATCTCGATGCTCTTGCGTGGCAGGTCGCCGTCGAGCGACGTGCGATTGCCATACTGCGATCCGAATTGGGCGTGGGCGATGCGGTTCGTGATCAGCGGATCGGGATCCCGGCACTCGAACTCGGTGGGGTTGCACTCGAGGGTGACCGCGCCGGCGAGCGAGGAGACATCGGGGCACTCGGCGTCGGTGGTGCATGCTTGATTGTGGACTACGTAGTCCGTCGGTATGCAGTGAGCGGCGGTCAGCACCACCCGGCCGCCGACATAGACTCCCGTGCAGCGGCCGCTTTGTTCGGTGTAGAGGGCCACGGCGGTCGGCCAGGCGCATTCGGGGACGACTCCGCCCGAGAGGATCGGGAGGGGGGCGTCGGGGTCGGGGCGTTCGACGAGCTGGGGTGGCGCCGGGTCCGGCGGTCGGAGCAGGGCGAAGGCCATGGTGGGCAGGAGGAGGTGCATTGGGGGCACTGGCGGGGCCAGAGGAGCCAGACGAGGAGGCTGGCGGGAATCCGTAGGGCCGGGCGGGCCGGGTGGGCCGGGCGGGATCCCTGCTCATGCGCAGCCGCCAGCTGCACGCGGCGCTTCGCGGCATGAGGTGCGCCCACACGGGCGACGTGCTCGATCGGCAGGCTAGCGTGGTGGCTTCGTCGGGGCAATGAGATGAGGGCCAAGGGTCACTGGTTGGGTCCCGATCTGCCGAAGGAGCGCGGGGTCGGGCGCCGGAGGTGGAGGTGAATCGGCTCGATGATCAGTTGTTGGTGCATCATTGTGTGGCGGATCTGGCGGATCCGCTGGGGCGGCGGGGGTAGCGAGGAGGCTGGAAGCACTCGTAGCGATTCCAGTATCGACACCCAGGATCTCGCGTAGACTGGCACCATGCTCGAGCGCTCGACATTGACGATGCTCCTGGCCTTCGGCGTGGGTGCTTGGGTGGGCTGCAACGACCACCATCAACCCGGCACGACCGGCAGCGGCGGGCACAGCGAGTGCGAGGGCAACGGCTGCATCTGCCCCGACGCGAACGATTGCGACCTCGAGTGCGCGACCGACTGCGATCTCCAGTGCCTGGGCGGCGGCAATTGCATCTTCGCGTGCGGCGATGACTGCCGCACCGAGTGCGCGGGGGCGGGCAGCTGTCAGATCGAAGTGGGTCGCGATGGCGAGGTGTTCTGTGAGGGGGGAGGCGACTGTCAGATCGACGTGGATCAGGGGAGCGTGGTCCGCTGCTCGGGATCGGGCGACTGCGTCGTGGTCTGCCACGGCGAGTGCACGGTCGAGTGCATCGGTGGGGGCGAATGCCTGGTGACCTGCGCCGACGATGTGGAGGGCGCACACCTCGTGTGCGAGCTCGGCCAAGCTTGTGGATCTTGCTGAGGGCAGCGCGTCTACTCGACGCAGGTGAAGCCAGGCGGTGGCCCGTCGGCATAGATGCTGCGGGCAGGGTAGATGTCCTTGAGCCACGTGCCGTTCTGGTAGTAGTCGAGGCACTCGTCGTCGACGGCACCCTCGATGAGGGCGGCGAGGCGCTTGCACTCGTCGTAGGCCAGCTCATTGTACTCGTCGAGGATCGTGCCTGCTTCGGGGAAGCGGACGCGATCGAGGCGGTCGCCAAGGGCGTCGTACTCCTCTTGGGTGAGGCAAAGGCAGACGGTACCGTTGCGGTCGTTCGCGTCGTCGAGGATGGCGGTCGAGGACCCGTCGGCACGATAGGCGCGAGGAGTGATGAGCCAGAGACAGGCAGGGGAGCTGCGGGGTTCGGGAGAGTCGTCGACTGGGCGATCGGAGCACGTGCAGCTGCCTCCCAGAAGGGAAGCGAAGCCGAGCCCAGCGGCCGTGATCAAGGCACGAAGGTGAAGGTGAAATCGAACCATCGGGATCCCCGCTGCACTCGCACCTCGAGCAGGGGCTCGTTCGCGAGCCGCACGTAGGCATCGAGCGCCGATTGGAGGTCGTGGATGACGAAACCGTTGATCGACTCGAGGCGATCGCCCGTGCGAAATCCCAGCGCGTACGCCAGCGTTCCCCGCTCGACGCGATCGAAGACGTGCCGAGCGCGCTTGACGTCGAAGATGAGCCGAGTGCCTTGGTCGACGATGGGCGAAGGATCGGCATAGAGCCTTCGTGCGAAGGCTTCGTCGATCTCGCAATCTTGCATGTCGCACATGACGAATGCGTCGATGTCGAGGAGGCCTTCTCCCGACTCGTCGCTGCTCGTATCATCGGTGCCCGGCTCACCGACGCTCGTCTCGCCTCCGGAGTCACATTCTTCGCCACCACCCGTGGCACACTCGTATGGAGTTGGAGTCGGGCACGAGCCGCCCGCTGGAGGCGTGCCGTACTCGCAGTTGCCGATGCAGCTCCCTACTGGTCCTCGAGATTCACCTTCCGCGACCGAAGCCGCCGCACCCGAGGTCGTCCAGCAGTTGTGGTCATAGCCTGGTGGAACGAGCGCTTGGCATTCCTGCCGCGTGGCCAGCTCGAGCTCCTCGAAGAAGTCCTCGAAGCGACACGCGGGGGCGTGGTCGCGGATGATCTGCTGCTCGGCGTCGTTGTAGCAGCGGCAGCCCTGAGGGGGGAAACCGTCGGGGCGAAGGATGGGCTCGGCATCGTCGATGCTGCCGTCCGCCGGCCACATGAGTGCGTTGGCGAGGTTGCGGCACCAGTCGCGGCCGGGGAAGGTCACCTTGATGCAGGTGTCGTGGTAGATGCAGCCGGTGGTGCTGGGGACCAGGGTGCTGGCGACGAGGCCCACGAGCGCGCCAGCGGGCAGCAGCCACCAGCGATGACGCGACGCGAGGGATGAAGGGGGCACTGGAGGCAGTGTAGCAGCGGGGTCCGACAGGAGATGCTGCCGGCGGGCGCGAGAGGATGGCAGCGGCGAGAACGGGGTTGGGGTGGAGCGGGCGAGCATGCGGGCGCGGAGGTGGGCGTGGCGCCGGACCGTGCCGATGGGCCGTTTCGGTTTGCTGCCGTGGGAGTTCGCGGCTCGCGGCCCGCGGCCCTGCCTGACGCCGCCTGAGCTGGGCGCGGTAGCAGACCGTGCTCTGGCTGCCAAGCCGGGCTACGGCGCCACGGCACTACGGCGGCCGAGCGTAACCGTATCCCAACACAATGAGCATGGCATCGGCCTCGTCCAGTGTTCCACGGGAATCAGCGAGGCCGACGCCGCCGACGACGGGTCGCTCCATCCCTTGCCTTCTCCGTGAGCGTCCGTCGCATCGCACGCTCACGGGCGAGCACCGCCGTGCCCATCAGTTCCTCGATGGATCCCTCGCTCTCGCCCTGCAGGACGGTCGTCCTCGCTGCTTGGCGAAGACCGGCGGCAAACGCCTCTGGCGAACGGATCCTATGGGGAACGTGTTGATCGAGCTCGTGCGAAACCTGCTCCAACTCCGCATGCGCCTCACTCACATCCCGCAAGACCAACTCAAGCAAGCGAAGCGCGTGCACATAGTGCACTTGAACCGCTTCGAAGCTTGAGCGATCTAGCCCGCGCATACCGATCACACACTCTCGCAGCATTCTCAATGCTTCGGTCGACTCTCCTGCGCGGTATAGCAATTCACCGAGGTTGCCATACGCCAGCATTATCTCCGGCGCGCTCGCCTTCGAGTGAGCTACTTGCCGGAGCAGGTCGACGGATTCACGAGCATACACCAACGCCAACTCGGGACTTCCGGAGGTCTCCAATGCGAAGCACATGGCTCTCAACGCACGCCCGAGCAAGATCCGATGGATGTCATCGTTCCCGGCCCTCTTCAACCTCGCAACCGCTTCCATCGCACACTCCACACCTTCCTTAGGAGCTCCTATTCCGCAGAGTTTGGGCACCAGAGCCACTAGTGCCTGAGCAAAAGCCATCGAGTATCGTTCGGGTTGCTGGTCGACCAGTCGTCGAAAAGCCACTACGGCGTCCTTACCGACGAGAACGGCTTCCGCGAGAAGATTCGAATTGCGGTAGTCTGAAGTCTCCGAGCTTCTCGCTACACGAATCAGTCGCGAGCGCCATTGATACAGACTCTCCGATAGCCTGATCAGGGTCGATGCCAATCGTGGAAGATGGACTGCCGGGTCCGTCTGTGCAAGCACTCGATAGAGTTCTACAGCCTCTCGCAGTTCCGAGAGCGCCGGCTCCGACCCGGCTAGATGGCCGAAATCATGCACACGCTGTAGTGCGTCGGCCAGCATGAGCGCAGCCAAAGCATGGCCATCCCCCACCAGTCGCCGGCAAACCCCAACCAGCTCCTGGCAGATCTCCAACGCGCTCTTCGTCGCTCCAGTTCTATATAGCCACTCGCCGTAGTGAAGCAGCCTCACTGCGAGATTAAGAAGGAATACTCGAGGCTCTTGCTGGCTCAGGTCACGAAGGATCGCCACGGACTCCCCCACCGTGCGCAGCGCTTCTTCCATTTGACCCCGCTTGGCGTACGACTCGCTCAAGTTGCCCAATGCGGCCGCGAGCACATGGTTGAATGTATTAGGCCGCTCTTTTGTCAACTTCCGGAGCAACTCAATGGCTTCTTCGGTCACACGCTCGGCTTCGCCAGATCTGCCTCCACGGCTCAGCAGCACCCCATAGGTAATCAGCGCATTAGGGAACTCACGCTGAACCAGATCTGGACGCTCGCTGAGCAACAACCGATAGATCTCAACTGACTCTTTCACAGCCACAAAGGCTTCTTCGTGACACCCCAACTGGCTCTCGATTTCCGCCATGATATTGAGTACACGAGCGAGTTCGTCGGCCTGAAAACTCGTCGGATTCGACTCGCGCCGATGGCGCAACATCTTAATGGAGTCTCGAGCGGCCTCTCGCGCGGACTCGTACTTCGTTTCCTTAGCCAGGATCATTGCAAGGTTGCTCATGGCGCAAGCATGAGTTGAGGTTACTTTCTCCAGGACTTCTTGATCCAGACCATCTTCATTCAACTCTTGGCAAGTTCTGATACACTCCTCGGTTACCTTCATCGCATCGACCCGCTCCCCCACATCGAAGAGCGCGAGGCCAAGGTTGTTCAGGCCGGCAACGAGATCATAGCCGAGCCCTGCTTCCTCAGTGGCCAATTCGCTCAGCACCCGCATCGCTTCGCGGGAAGCATCCACTGCTTCCTGCCTCTTTCCCAGAGCTATCAATCTCGCTCCGAGGTTCGTGAGATGTGTCGCCAGCATCTTGCTGAACGTTCCTTGCCTGCGTTCTTCCTCGATGAGCACTTCCCCCAAGAGGACCGCAAGTTCAAGTAGCTCCACAGTCTTGTGGGGAATGCTCCTGAGTAGTTGCTTGGCGAGTATCGAATCGACAACATTTCGCGCCGTTCGCTCGAGTGCCAGCCCTGGAGAGTCAACATGAGCCGTCCATGGCGCCCGAGCGCCGTCGTGCTTGGCCCCATGCCATGTCGATATCCTGCCAACTATCGATTCCCCATGCTTCGATAGAAGTCTTGACGACCAATCCTTCGTGTCGGTACGAGCTTGTGCCAAACGAGAGAATATTACGAGAGCTCGAGAGAGTTGCGCCATGCTCCGCTCGGAATCCGCCACGACGTCGATCCACTCGTCAACGCGACCACGTCCGAGCGTCTCGTAAACGAGCTGCTCTCCAAGCAAGTCGGGCTCCAGAGGCCGGATCCTGCCCTCGCCATAAACCTCACGAAGGCACTTGCCCGCCGTGATGAGCTCGTCACAGTCGAGCTCGTCCACGCACCTTTCTACAAGCATGCGGGCGACCTCCCAAGGCACCGGACCAACCAGGGTCGCGAGCATCAGCAACGCGTCCATGGCGCGGTAGAAGCCGGTTGGAACCGTCTTGGATGAGCTACCTACATCATGCTCGAACCACCGTGCCCATGCGGTTCGTTCGTGCCTCAGGATCTCGGCGAGTATCCCGTGATCATCGAGCTTGCTTACATGCGCAGCCCCTCCTCTGGCGCTAAGTAGCGCGATGGCATGGAGATAGAGAGGTCGCGAAAGAAGAGGATTGCTTAGGTCAGGAAACGACGGTGGCACATCTCCATGAAACGAGATAAGTGCCAACTCGAATCCACGCCGCCGGTCCCGTAGATCCTTGTACAGCGGAGCAAGCTCGGTCCACGCACTCTGGAACAGTGGCACACCAGACACTGCAAGCAAACGTTCCCACCACAAAGGTCGAGCAGGTGTCGAACTATCTCGACTCAGCAACACGACGCGTATCTTGGGTACTCGTTGCCGTGCCGCTTGTGCGATGAACTTGCCGGCGATGTAAGAAGCTGTCTCTACATAGTCGAAGATCAGCAATCGATCGGCTTGCCCCGCGCACAACCGACGCATGAAACCGGCGAGGTCCTCGAGAATCTCAGTTGGCACGAAGCCCGCCATCCATCCTTGATCTCGCAAACGATGGCAATACTCGATCAACAAGCGGGTCTTGCCAGCTCCCCCTTTCGCGGCGAAGATGAGGTACGGCTCATCCCCCTCGATGAAGGCGTCGAGCATCCCGAGTTCGTTTCTCCGACCGCTGGCGTCGAATACGACCGTTTGGCTGTCGGCTCGCAACAACTCCGAGGGGGCCTCATCGAGCCGAGAGTGCTTGAACTTCAAGGAGGGAGGTTTTTTGAGGTCGAGGAGCGCGCACGCGTCACGATCCGCGGCTGTCCAGAGTCGAGGGCATTGCAACCCTAGTTCCGCCGCGATGCGTTGGATCGGAATGGCGAAGCCCGAGCCACCGGCAGCGAGATTGCTCTCTCGTGAGTAGAAGGAGCGAAACACGCCTACGACGAAACCGTCGACAATGATGGGTCCGCCCGAGAATCCTTCCGGGGTATGGGCGTCCTCTCCGCGTAGCGCGTCGCTCGAGAGTTGAAGCACCGGGACTTGGCGATCGTTATCGGAAGACGTGGAGCTGCCGTCATATGGTCCGAACATCCCTCCGGTTGTAATGAACGTTCCCGTCATCGCGAGCCCTGCTCCCTCGTACGGGAAACCGTAGGTAAACCACTGTCGCTCAGGATCATCTATTGACGATACGAGTTCCGCGATGTCCCAGCGCTTCGTATCCCCATAATCGCTTACACGAATCGCTACCCAGTCATCGAAAAAATTGGGCCTGTTCTCAGGTTTCCATTCGATCTCATTGCACCAAACGGTACCGTCCTTGCGACTGTACGTGCATATGATCCTGGAGGGAAAGGTCAGAGGCTCGGGCTGAATATCCACCACGACATGTAGCGCAGTAATGAGCACGGCCCCATCGGGAACTCTAACAAGGAACCCCGTACCTTGGCAGTTTTCTCCAGAGACCAGTATGACGTCTTTTCTATCGATCATTGCATCTTCCTCACTCACACCAGCGACTACTGGCTGGTGGACGTCGAACCCGGTCAAGCTGCGAGACGTCCTCGATGGGTAGCAGCAGCTCCTGCATCACGAGCCCAGCCTCGGTGGTCTTGCCGAGCCCCACGTTGTCCGCGATGAACAGGTTCACCCGTGGCAGCTCCAGCGCCTTCTTCAGCGCCGTGAGCTGGTGGTTCATGATCTGGATCCCCGCCCGGAACGGCGACTGGAACAGCTTGGCATCGGTCGCCGACACACAGCTCCACTTGAGCGCACGCAAGTAGGCAGCCCAGGCGCGCGGATCGTCGAGAGCACCCACCTTGCCGAGCCCCTCGACCTCCGTCTTGATGACCTTGGCGCCGAGCTCGAGCTCCCAGAGAACGTCGAGACGCTTCCCTGGCTGTCGTCATCGAGACAGACGAGCCTCACCAGCGTGGCCTCGTCGTGCTCACCCGGCTCCGGGTCTCCTTCCACCAGCCACTGCCGGTGACGTACTTGGGCCACATCGTTCTTCTTGGGTACGTAGGGGTCCGTCGCCTTGGCGGCCTTCGGCGCCTTCTCCCTCCCCCCGCTCTCGAGGATGCGCTCCCAGAGCTCCCTGCGCGATCGTCCCTCGTCGTCGATGCCGTGCTTGCGGCAGATGGCCTTGAGCTCATTGCGGGCCAGAGCGCGCAAGACGTCGGTGAACGTCGTGATCCCGGGGCGCGCCAGCATCGCAATCTGCTCGGCTTTCTTCGCCTTGTCCGACACGGCCACGCCGAACTCGCGGCCGAGCATCGCGAGGCGCTGCTGGGTGAGCGTCTCGAGCGCCATCTCCATCGTAGGCTGGGTCTTGGCCATGGAAGGGGGACGTTACTTCAAGGCAAGGGCCTGCGCGGCAAGCCGCCGCCCTGCGCTCCCAACCCCCGTCCCGCGCCCCTCAACCTCCGTCCCGCGTTCCCACCCTCCCGTCCCGCGTTCCCACCCTCCCGTCCCGCGTTCCCACCCTCCCGTCCCGAGCTCCCAACCTCCCGTCCCGCGCTCCCAACCCCCATCCCGCGCCCCCACCCCCCGTCCCGCGCCACCAACCCTCGTCCCGCGCCCCCAACCCCCGGTCCGCGCTCTCAACCCCCGTCCCCGCGCTCCCCAACCCCACCTCCACGCGCGGGACCGCCCTCTTGGCCCTTTCGATCCACCGTCCCAATTCAATCCCCCGCCCACGCCCACTTTCCCCTTGCACGCCCCCTCTCTCGCCGTACCTTCCGCCAACCCCCAACCCCCTGCGCCCCCAATGCAGGCGGCCCCCCAGAAAGTACGCTGCGATGTCCAAGTCAATGCTGGAGACTCTCCACACCCAAGCCCAAGCGCTCGCCACCGACGTCATAGGCCTACGCCAACCCCTCCACATCCTCACCGGCGAAGCCATCGACGTAGCCGGCTTCTTCTCCCGCTACCACGCCCCCCTGCTCGATCCCGCCACCGACTCCGTAGTTCGCCCCGGCCTCGCCAGCGCGGGCAAGAAGCGGCTCCCCGCCAACACCGGCAAGCGCATCCTCGCCCTCGTCGACGAGGTCGCTGCCGCCCAGAAGCAGTACCTCCTCTCCGCCGACGTCACCGACGTCACCCAGCTCGAGCGCGCCCGCTTCGTGGTCTCCGAGCTCACCGCGGTGCTCGAGTTCCTGTTCGACGATGGCGTCGAGGACGAGCGCGATGCCCAGCTCGCGCGCGCACGCGAGGTCAACGACGACACCAGCACGCTGCTCGGGCTCGCCGCGGCGCTCACCGACTATGCGAGCCTCGCCGATCACTATCGCGACGAGCTCGATGGCCTGGGCGAGTTCGACGCGACCACCATCGACGAGGCCAAGGCGCTCGCCACCACGCTGCGCGAGCGCGTGGCCAAGCGCTCGAGCGACTCCAAGAAGAAGAGCACCGAGGCCCTCGAGTGGCGCAACCGCCTCGCCACCGTGCTCGCCCAGGAGGTCGCCAACGTGCGCGCCGCGGCCCGCTTCGTGTTCCGCCACCACCCGTCCATCCGTCGCGAGGCCGCCAGCGCCTACGAGCGCCGCGTTCGCGCCGCCCGCCAGCGCGCCAGCGCAAACGCGAGCGCCCCGAGCTCCACGACCGACGCGACCGCCGACGCGTAACGCCCGGACCGTCGACGCGATCGGCTCCGACTCCGCATCGCATCATCCTCTGCGGCTCCCACTGCCGCAGAGGAGCCCGCCCTATCGCGGACTAGCCGTGACCCGCTTCGATGCGCCTCAGCCGGTCGAAGTCGAGCCGCTGCTTCCCCCGCTGCTCCCCCCGCTGCTCCCCTCGCTGCTCCCCTCGCTGCTCCCCCCGCTCGAGCTGGTCTCGGGGTCGGGCGACACGCAGCTACCGATCTCACTGTGATGCGAGCCCTGCTGGCACACGAGCCCCTCGGGGCACGCATCCACCTCGGTACACTGACCCTCGGGGATGGGCTCGCAGAAGGGAGGGTCGTAGTTGGTGGGCTGCGAGCAGCCCTGCCCGGCTGGGCAGTCGTAGTCCCCCACGTCGCACTCCGGGGCGTGGCTACCGGAGGAGGAATCTGCGGCGGAGGACCCCGAGGTCGTGGTGGTCTGCGCCGCCGTGGTGGTCTGCGCCGCCGTGGTGGTCTGCGCCGCCGTGGCGTCGTCCACAGGAGGCTCGGCCGGCCCGCCGCAAGCCAGCATCGCGCATGCGAATGCGGCAGAGTGTCTTGCGCGGACCAGCGATCGGATCCAAATGTTCATTTCCGCGAGAGTATCATCGACCTGAAAGCCATGAGCTCCGCGTCTCCCCGAGCCGCTACCGCGGTGGCCCTGCTCGTCCTCGCGCCGTTGGACGCCTGTACCGACGAGCCCGACCCGCCGCCCATCGTCTGGGAGGGCGAGCACCTCCGCTTCGGCACCGATGGGGACGAGTCGACGATCTGCGCCGGCACCCTCCCCTACCTCGACGGAGTCGTCGGGCACCTCGGGGAGGTCTTCGGCCGCCCCGATGCACAGGTCGACTACTATTGGGTGCCCGATGGCACCGCACCCTACTGCCCCGAGGGTGCGGAAGGTTGTGCCACCGACCACGGAACGTTCTCCCGCTACGTCATCCACCAGCACGAGCTCGTGCACGCTGTCAGGCACCCCAACACCCTCTACCTCCCCATCGAGGAGGGCCTCGCCGAAGCCTACGGCGACGACTGGGACCGCTTCCCGGTCTCCGGCGACATCCACGACCTCCTGCGCGAGCCGGCCGACGGCTACATCCCCGGCCCCGGGTATGGGCTCGCCGGGCACTTCGTCTCGTACCTCGACGCCGCCCACGGCCTCGACGTGCTTGGCGAGCTCGACGCTGCGACGAATTACGAGAGCTCGTTCTCGCAGGCCGAGGCCGCATTCCAGCGGGTCTATGGCCAATCACTCGATGCGGAGATCGCCGAGTATGAAGCCCACTATCCCCGCTGCGATACGCGGTCCTTTCGTGACAAGGCGTTCGACTGCAGCCGCAACGTCGTGGCCGCCCCAACGGAGATCGACGCCAAGGTCGATATGACGATTTCGATGGCTTGCGACGACCCCGCGGTGCTCGGGCCGCGGTTCGGGCAGCGCTGGACCACCGTGACGCTCGACGTGACGGTCGCAGGCCGCTATCACATTGCCACGAGGCCCGTCAGCGGCGACGGGCTCGAATTCATCCTCATTACGAACTGCGACATCTCGTGCTTCGAATACCCCGACGACCTGCTCAGCCGTACGTTTGGTACCGAGTTTGGCAGCAGCTTCTGTCTCGAACCGGCACGCTACCTCTTCCGCTTTGCCATCGACGAAGACCTGCAGGACGACTATCAGTTCGCGGTGACCCGCACCGACTATCCCGCCTGTAATTGACCACTGCAAACGCGAGCCGAATCTGGCGAATCTGCTCGCCGCCGCGGTAGCTCGGGCGCGCAACCCCTCGACGCCCAGTTGCTGGTACGCTCGCAGGCGAGCAACGATGACGAAGGCGTGGCAGCAAACAGCGGTGCTCATCGGCCTCATGGCCACCAGCGGCTGCACATCGCTCCGCAACACCACCCACCCCCTCCCCTCCCCCACCGAGACCTCAGCCCCCAACCCGGTTCGCATCGACTGGGACCCCCACCAGGTCCCGCACATCCGCGCCACCAACCGCGAGGCCCTCGGCTACGGCTACGGCTACGCGCAGCTACGCGCCTACCCCGAGGAGCTCCTACGCCTCTACGCCGTCGCCCGCGGCCAGGGAGCCGAGCACTGGGGCGAGCGCTACCGCAGCTCGGATCGAGTCGTCCGCACGCTCGGGCTCCCCGGCAAGGCCGAGGCCGACCTCGCCGCCGCCGACCCGAGCCTCCGCGCGGAGCTCGAGGCGTTCGCGCGCGGCATGAACGACTACGCCAAGGCACACCCCGAGCGGATCCCAGAAGAAGCACGCAACGTGCTGCCGATCCGCGCCTCCGATCCGCTCGCGCACGGACACCGAGTCCTGCTCTGCTTCCTCCTGCTCACCGGCCAGCAGCCGCTCGTGCTCACCGTCGACGGCGAGGTGACGCCATGGGTGAACGTGGGCTCGAACGTGTGGGCGATCGGGCCGTCGCGCTCGCAGAGCGGCCACGCGATGCTGCTGGCCAATCCCCACCTGCCGTGGGGTCCGTCGGCGCTGCGCTTCTTCGAGGCGCACCTGCAGGGCCCCGACGCTCCCCTCTACGGCATCACGCTGCTCGGGTTCCCGGTGACGCTCATCGGGTTCAACGACGCGATCGCGTGGTCGCACACCGTCAACTGGCTCGATGCGGCGGATCTCTACGCACTCGTCCCCGACGGCGATGGCTACCGCTGGGACGACGAGCGCCGATCGTTCGACGAGCACACCGAGCGCGTGCGCGTGCGCCAGCCCGACGGCACCACCAAGGACGAGCCGCTACGGATCCGTCGCTCGGTGCACGGCCCGGTGCTCGAGCTCACCGACGGGACCCTGCTCGCAATGCGCACCGGCCTCGACGACGTCGGCACCGGCTGGCTCGAGGCCTGGAGCGCAATGGGACGCGCGCGGACGCTCGTAGACTTCGAGGCCGCGCTGAAGACCATGCAGGTGCCCATGTTCACGGTGGCCTACGCCGATCGCGACGGCCACGTGCTCTACCTGAGCGCAGGCCGGATCCCACGGCGCGAGGGCGTCGACTTCCTCACGAGCTGGCTCGCACCGCTGCCCGGCGACCGCTCCTCCGCGCTATGGAACGAGCTCCTGCCCTACGAGGCGCTGCCGCGCGTGGTCGATCCCGCCTCGGGGTTCGTGCAGAACAGCAACAGCGTGCCGTGGCTCGCCACCGTGCCCTCGCCGTTCCCCACCCCGCGCCCCCCGGGCCTGGCACCGTCGTGGCCGCTCAGCATGCGCGAGCTCCACGGGCTGCGGCTCTTGCTCGGCGACGACGCGATCACGTTCGAAGAGCTGCGATCGATGCGCTACTCGACCCGCATCGAGCTCGCCGACCGCGTGCTCGACGAGCTGGTGCTCGCGGCGCTCGCGGAGGCCAAGGGCCCCGCGCGCTGGGCAGGCGAGGTGCTGGCGGCATGGGACCGCAAGACCAGCGCGAGCTCGCGCGGTGCGGTGCTGTTCGAGGCCTGGGCGCGCCGAGCCATGAGCCGCGGCGAGCTGTTCGCCGTGCCCTGGTCGGAGGACGACCCGCTGCGCACGCCATGGGGCCTGGCCGACCCCGAGATGGCCCTGCGCGACCTCGAGGCCGCCACGCACGAGCTCTGGGCGCAGCACGGCACGCTCGATCCGCCGTGGGGCGAGGTCCATCGCCTGCGCGACGACGTGCCCGGCATGGGCTTGGCGAACGACTCGCTCGGCACGTTCCTCGTGGTGGACTATGCCCCCGACGCCGAAGGCGAGCTGCGCCCGGTGGGTGGCGACACGTTCGTGGCGATCGTGGAGCTGCGCCCCGAGGGGCCGCGCGCGGAGGTGCTGCTCACCTACGGGAACGCGAGCCCCAGCGGGCCATATGCGAGCGACCAGCTCGAGCTGCTCGCGGCTAGCCGCATGCGAAAGCCGCTCCTCCACCGCGAGGAGATCGAGGCCAAGGCGATCGAGACCGTGCGGCTCGACGCACGCCGGTGAGGCACTCATGGTCGATCCCCACCACGGCGTCGTCGCGCTGGTGACCAACCCCGAGCGCACGCGCTTCTTCCTCCAGCAAAAGGACGAGGCCTATCGCCCGTTCCCGCTCGGTTACAGCCTGTTCGGAGGCGCAGTCGAAGCCGGCGAGGACCTCGAGCAAGCGCTCGCGCGGGAGCTGCGAGAAGAGCTCGGGGCCGCCGCCGAGCCCTTGCTGGCGGCCGGCCCCACGTGCGTGCTCGCGAAGAGATCGCTGGCCGCGGGCTTCGTGCTGTCGCTGTTCGAGATCGTGCTCGAGTCGCTCGCGCTCGAGTCGCTCGCGGAGGTCTCCGTGCTCGAAGGGAAGCGCGGCGTGGTGGTGAGCCGCGAGCGACTGGCGAGCCTCCCGCTCGTCTGGGGCCTGCAGGAGGCCGTCGCCGCGTACCTCGAGCGCATGGCCGCGACCACGCGCGACGGATCGTGATCGTCGCTCCGGTCAGCGCAAGAGCTCGGCGGAGCGAACACAGCGGGTCGTGCCCCAGTAGACCTTGCCGTCGTGGATCTCCCACGCCTCGGAGTGACCGATGGGCTCGTAGGCCACATGCGGGGGCGCCGAGCCGGTCCTCGCCATCACGCGCTGAGGAGCGTCGATCGAGTCCTCGGTGAATTCCGCCCAGTACACGGACTCACCGTCATGGCGCACGGACGAGAGCCAGCCGTCGTAGCTCGCGATCGCCTGCGCCGACGGAGTCTCGAGGTCCGAGCCATACAGCGTGATCCTCGCAGCGGGCTCCGCCGAGAGCGTAGCGGTCGTGAAGTACAGCGAGCCACCGGCGACGAGGATCCGACCGGGCGCGATGCTCGTCGAGACCACGGTGGTCGGCTCGCCGCCCGCGGTGGCCAGCTTGCGGATCTCCGCGTGCTCGGGTGAGTGGTAGAAGATCTCGTCACCGGCCAAGCACCAGGCGAAGTGGGCGCCCAGGCCCCGAACGACCGGCACCGGCTCGCCGCCGCGCTTGTCGACCCGCCACAGCGTCCCATCGCTCCGCGTGCCCTGCGGAACGTCGTGCAGGAAATAGACGGAAGCATCGTCGAGCGCCAGCGACGACGTGAAGCCGCCCGGTGCGTCACCCCTCGCGAGGACGACCGCAGCCCCGCCCGCCTTCGGCACCGCTCGCACGGCCCATGCGGACTCGCTCGCGTCGAAATTCCTGAGGTTGGACGTGAAGAAGACGGTCGAGTCGTCGACGGCGAGCCAGCCCAGCTGCTCGTCGCCCCAGGGGTTGATGCGCGGCACCGCGGCGAGGGCTCGCGCGTTCTCGAGCGAGCCCGCGGGCTGCACCACGATCTGCCCCCCGAAGTCGTCCGCTGCGAACACGTCGCCTCGACGATCGACCACCACGGGCCATGCATTGAGCGCATACGGATCGGCCTGGCCGATGCACACCGGGCGTTCCACGGACGGTGCGGGGAGCTCGATCATCCGCGCCGCGCTGATCGGCCCTACGCTCGCGATCGCCACCATCGCGTCCATCTGCTCCTTCGCCACCGGCGACGGCAACGGCAACGGCAACGGCGCGAGCTCGCGCGCCGGCACTGGCTGTCGCTCGCACGCCAACGCGATCGGCCCGACCACGCCCGCTGCAACGAGCAATGCCCACGCCCAACGATGGCGTCGCGACGAGTGCTCCACCGCGCCCACCTCAGCGGAGCCCGATGATCTCCCCGTCCTTCAGATCGATCTCGTAGTACTGCGGCCGCCGCGGCAGCCCCGGCATCCGCAGCATGTCGCCGGTGAGCACCACCAGGAACCCCGCGCCGGCGTTCACCTGTACCCCTCTCACGGTGAGCGTGAACCCCTGCGGCCGACCGCGGAGGCTCGGATCATCCGACAGGCTGTTCTGCGTCTTCGCCATGCAGATCGGCAGCCCCTCGAGCCCGAGCGCCTTGACCTGGGCGAGGTCCCGCTGCGCCTCCGCGGTGTAGGCGACCCCCGCGGCCCCGTAGATCCGCTTGGCCACGAGCGCGATCTTCTCGGTCGGCGCCGCATCCAGCGGATACACCGGCCGCAGCGGCTCGACCCCGGACTCGGCCGCGTCCATCACCGCGCGCGCGAGCTCCTCCGCCCCCGCGCCGCCCCGCACGAAGTGCTCGCAGGCGGCGAAGCGGATCCCCTCGCTGGCGCACCACTTGCGCAGCACCGCGAGCTCCTCGTCGGTGTCGTCGGCAAAGCGATTGAGCGCCACCACGGGGATCTTGCCGAACGCGGCCACGTTCTCGCAGTGCTTGGCGAGGTTGGCGATGCCGGCCTCGACCGCGGCGGGGTCGGGCGTGCGGAGCTGCTCGAGGCCCTTGCCGCCGTGCATCTTGAGCGCGCGGATCGTGGCCACCACCACGGTCGCCACGGTGTCGAGGCCCGCGCCGCGGCACTTGATGTCGTAGAACTTCTCGGCCCCGAGGTCACAGCCGAAGCCCGCCTCGGTCACCACCCAGTCGGCGAGGTGCAGCGCCATCTTGGTGGCCATCACGCTGTTGCAGCCGTGGGCGATGTTGGCGAACGGGCCGCCGTGCACGAGCGCGGGCGTGCCCTCCTGCGACTGCACGAGGTTGGGGTGCACCACGTCGCGGAGCAGCGCCAGCATCGCCCCCGTCACGCCCAGCGAGCCCGCGCGGATCGGCTCGTTCTTGGCGGTGACGGCCACGATCGTGCGATCGAGCCGCGCCCGCAGGTCCTCGGCGTCCTCGGCCAGGCACAGCATCGCCATCACCTCGGAGGCCGCGGTGATGTCGAAGCTCGTCTGCCGCGGCACGCCCATCGTGCGGCCGCCGAGGCCCACGATCACGTCGCGCAGCGAGCGATCGTTGACGTCCATCACCCGCGGCCACAGCACGCGACGGGCGTCGAGCGCCGGGTTGCCGAACTGCAGCTCGTTGTCGATCGCCGCCGCGAGCAGGTTGTGCGCGGCCGTGATCGCATGGAAGTCGCCGGTGAAGTGCAGGTTGATGTCGTCGGTCGGCTGCAGCCGCGAGACGCCCCCCCCGGTGCCACCGCCCTTGATGCCGAAGCAGGGCCCGAGCGACGGCTCGCGCAGCGCCAGGCACACCCGCTGCCCCAGGCGTGCCAGCGCGTCACCGAGGCCGATCGTGGTCGTGGTCTTGCCCTCGCCGGCCGGCGTGGGCGTGAGCGCGGTGACCAGCACCAGCTTGGCGGGGGCCTCGCGGTGGCGCTTGCCCCTGCGGGCGGCGCTCAGGATCTTGGCCTTGTCGTGGCCGAACGGCAGCACGTGCTCGGGCGCGACGTCGAGCGAAGCGGCGACCTCGGTGATGGGCTTCACGCGATCGAAGGTACCGCAGGGCCGACGCCGCCGGCACCACCGGAATCGTCACGCGGCCGCGTGACCACGTACACCAGCTCGGGCCCGGCCTCGAATGCCTCGGCACTCCAGCTACGCGCGGCCAAGAGCGCCTCGAAGCGGCGGGCGTAGGTGCCCCCCATGCCCTTGTGCCGCCCACCGAGCGAGCGGGTCGGGAAGCTGACCACGAGCCGCGGCGCGGGAATGGCCGCCAGCAGGGCCTCGCCCGCACCGGGAGCCTGCTGCTCGAGGCACGGCAGGGTCTTGAGCACCAGCGCCACCTCGGTCACCGGCCACGCTGCGGGCGGTGCGAGCAGATCGACCGCGGCAGCGCGAGCCGAGAGCCCGAGCTGCTCGAGCGATGCGCCGACGAATTCGACGAGCGCGACGTCGATGTCCCACGCGTGGATCTCCGCGCCCGCCGGCAGGCCCCACCACGGCAGCGCCAGCGGCTGGAGCCCACACGCCACGTCGAGCAGCGAGCGCGGCGTGCCCACGCGGGCCGCGAGCGCGGCGTAGAACGACTCGAGGTGATCGAGGCGCTCACGCGTGGACGCATGCTGGGCCATCGCGCGGCGCAGCGCCGTGCGCGTGTCGGCCTCACCGCTCGCCGCTCGCAGCTCGGCGAGCAGCCGCTCGTACCGCGGCGGCGTCGGCAGATAGGCGCCGAAGATCTGATGGAGCGCCCGCTTGGTGCGCTTGACGAGCTCGGCCGGGCTGCGTGCGGCCGCCGCTTCCGCACCGGCCACCCGGCGCACGAGCGGCGGATGCAAGCTGCGATAGCGTCGCGAGGCGAGCACCGCCGTGACCACCTCGGCCACGACCTCGTCGGAGCTCGACATCGCGCTTCGATAGCACGCCGCCGCGCAGGACGTCGAACCGAGCCCCGGGCCGGCTACTCGGCGGGATGCGTCGCGAGCCAGGCTTCGAGCTTGCCGAGCTGCGCGGCCGTGCCCTTGCCGCCGGATCGCAGCACGACGCGGGCCTGCTCGGCCAGCGCCAGGGCCCGTGCTCGGTCGCGGCCGCCAGTGGTCGGTGCGTCCCAGAGCGCGCGCGCCAGCACGAACCGAGCCTCCGCCAGGCGCTCGACCGCGACGTCGGCCTGCTCCCGCAACGCCATGCCGTGCTCCGCCAGCGGCACCGCGTCACCCGGACGCTGCTGCAAGAGCGCAACCTCGGCGAGACCGAGCAGCGGACGCGCCAGCTCGGGATGCTCGGGGCCCAGTGCCTTCTTGCGGATCGCGAGCGCACGCTCATGGAGCGCCTTGGCCTCCTCGAGCGCACCGGCCTTGAGGTGGAGGTCGGCGAGCCGCTCGAGGCTCTTGGCCAGCTCGGGGTGCTCGGGGCCCAGCGCTTTCTCCCGGATCGCGAGCGCGCGCTCGTTGAGCCGCCTGGCCTCGTCGTACGCGTGGAGCTTTGCGTGGAGGACGGCGAGGTTGTCGAGCGTCCTGGCGACCTGGGGATGCTCGGGGCCGAGCGACGCCTCCCAGATCGCGAGCGAGCGCTCGTAGAGCGGCAGGGCTCGCTCGTAGTCCCCGGTGGAGAACGGGATGGCGGCGAGATTGTTGAGGCTCTCGGCCAGGTCGGGATGCCCGGGGGGTAGCGCCTTCTCCCGGATCGCGAACGCACGCTCCCACAGCACCTTCGCCTCGTCGTTCGCGCCGGTCGCGTAGTGGGTGCTGGCCACGTTGTTGATGATCTGCGCGAGGTCGGGATGCTCGGGCCCCAGCGTCTGCTCCCGAATCTCGAGCGCGCGGCCGAAGAGCGCCTTCGCCTCGTCGTAGTCGCTGGTCGTGTAATGGGCGCTGGCCAGCTCGACGAGGCTCTGGGCAAGGTCGGGATGCTCGGGGCCGAGGGCCTGCTCGCGGATCTCGCAGACCTGCTCGTAGAGCCGCTTCGCCTCGGCGTAGTCACCCTCTGCCATGTGCACGCCGGCCAGGTTGCCGAGCAAGGCCGCGCGCAGCAGCTGCTCGCCATCGGGCACCTGCTCGAGCGCCACGTCGGCGAGCCGAGCCCACCGTCGCCCCTCGACGGGCCGTACCGCCTTGAACCCCACCACATTCACGAGCGCCGTCGCGGCGTGGAACACCACCTCGGGCGCTACACCCTTGGACGCGTCGAAGTAGGCCCGCTCGAGCGCGGCCTCGGCCTCGCGGTAGGCACCGCTCCGCTCGAGCAGCGTGCCGACCTGCAGCCGAGCCCGGACCACGAGCGGTGGCCACCCGAGCGCCTCGGCCCGCGCGAGCGTCTCGCGAGCCAAGGCGAGCCCCTTGTCGAAGCGCCCGGCCCGTCCGAGGTTGATCGCCCGCACCACGTCCGCGCGCACGGTCCGCAGCGCCTCGCGACCCTCCTCCGGCGGGGGCGACAGCGTCTCGAGCACCTGCTCGTCGCGACACGCCAGCGCCGAGGCGAGCCCGGCCGCGGCCCCGACGGCCTTCTGCAGCACGACCGCGTCGGCCAGCATCAGCTCGTCGACCAGCGACTCGAGCTCCATCCGTCGCTCTTCGAGGCACCACAGCGAGCGATCGAGCGTTGCAGCATCCCACCGGTGGCGCACGTCGGCATCGAGACATGCCTCCACGCGGGCCTGCTGCCAGGCCTCGGCGTGCCGCGCGAGCAACGGCACGACCTGGTCGGCCGTCCTCGACGCGTAGCTCGACCCCGTGGCCACCAGCGCATCGTGCAGCGCGTCCGCGCGCTCCGTGCTCCAGGCGGCGTCGAGCTCGTGGCCGGTCGTCTCGCAGGCCGCGGTCCGTCGAGCGTGGTCGAAGCGGCGCTGGGCCTCCACCCCCACCCCGAGCACTGCGAGCACCCCCACCGCCGCGAGCCCCTTGCGCAGCGTGGCGCGCTTGCGGCCCTTGGCCAGCGTGTCGAGCAAGGCGCTCATCGACGGCCAGCGCTGCGCCGGATCGACCGAGAGCCCGCGCTCGCACACGCGGCGCAGCCAGCCCGGAGCGGCTCGCGAGCGCGTGGGCGAGCGCCGCTCGCCCGCGAGCACGCTGGCGGCGAGCTCCATCGACGTGTCGCCGTGAAAGGGTCGCTCGCCGTAGAGCGCCTCCCAGAGCGTCACGCAGAATGCGAACTGATCGGCCGCCGCGGCGAGATCCTTGCCCGCGATCTGCTCGGGTGCCATGTAGGTCGGGGTCCCGATGAGCGCGCCCACTCGGGTGACGCGGCTCGACAGGGTGCTGGACGACTCCTGGCTCGCGGGCGAGCAATCGTGCTCGGACACGTCGGTGCTCGCACGCGCGAGCCCGAAGTCCATCACGCGCACGCGCCCATCGTCCCCCACCATCACGTTGTCGGGCTTGAAGTCGCGGTGGAGCAGCCCCGCCCCGTGTGCGGCCGCCAGCCCCTCACCGGCCGCGCGCAGCACCTCCACCACGTCCGGCCACCGGCGCGGCGTCTGCAGCCACTGACCCAGCGTCCTGCCCTCCACGAGCTCCATCGCCAGCCACACCTGCTCGCCGATCGTGCCCACGTCGTGAATGGCGACGACGTTGGGGTGCGAGAGCCGAGCGAGCGCCTGGGCCTCGCGCAAGAGCCGGAGCCTACGGGTCTCGCCACCGGCCCCCGGCAGCAGCAGCTTGAGCGCGATCTTTCGATCGAGCTCGGGGTCGTACGCAGCGTAGACGACGCCCATCCCACCCGCGCCGAGCTCGTGGAGCACCACGTGACGGCCCACCAGGGAGCCAGGCTCGGCCCCCTTCATCCGCGAGGGCGTGGTCGGCTCGTCGCCGACCGTGCCGAGCTGCGTGACGTCACCCGAGTCGCCGCTCACGCCGGCAGGATAACCCGAACACCCGCCATGCCCGCTCGAGCGGGCGGGTGGGGCACGCATCCTCGACTCAGGTGAGCGCAGGCGCTCGACGAACCGCCGCCCGCTCGAGGAAGCGGGAGCGCTGGCATTGGATCGCCGCTTGCACCACACCAGTCACCATGACTCGATCGACACTTCGCCCGGTGGTCCTCGCCCTGCTCTCCCTCGGTCTCGCGTCATGCCGCCAAGAGAGCACCTCCACTCCACCGCCCACGCCCGGCGAGCTGGCCGCCGCGAGCCAGCTCAATCGCGGCGAGCTCTCCGATGGCGTGGCCGTCCCGTACTTCGACGAAGACGGATACTACGAGATGGTCGAGGTGATCTTCGTGCCGGCGCAGGGGGAAGCGCCCGCGCGGACCGCCGAGGTGCAGATCTCGCTCGATCCCAAGCTGGTGAAGGCCTGCGGGCTCCCTCGCGCCGACGTGAGCTTCGCGACCGACTCCGCACGCATCCCGCGTTCGAAGACGGGGATGCTGGAGCACCTCGCCGACTGTCTCAACAAGAGCCCGCTCGACGATGACTACCTGCAGATCGTGGGATACACCGACCCGCGCGGCGCCGCGGAGTACAACCGCGAGCTGGGGCTCGTGCGCGCGGATGCGGTGGCATCGGTGCTGATCGAGCACGGGGTGACCAAGGCCCGGATCGACACCTATTCCCTCGGCGAGGCCGTGGCGACCAACGACCCGCAGCACTGGCCCAGCGAGCGCAAGGTCACCATTCGCCTGGACCGCTAGCCGCGTGCTCGAGCACCTCTCGCGTGTCACGAAACCGTGACGCGCGCGCGGTGTTATCCTCGCGGCCATGAGAGCCATCCAGGTTGCCAACGCAGGGGGAGACTTCCAGCTCGTCGAACGCGAGGAGCCACGGCCCGGGCCTGGACAGGTCCGCGTGAAGGTGGAGGCGTGCGGCATCTGCCACAGCGACGCCATCGTCAAGCACGGCGGCTTCCCGGGCCTCTCGTACCCGCGCATCCCCGGCCACGAGGTCGCGGGCGTGATCGATGCCATCGGCGAGGGCATGACCCCGTGGAAGCTCGGCGATCGCGTGGGCGTGGGCTGGTACGGCGGCCACTGCTTCACGTGCGACCCGTGCCGACGCGGTCTCTTCATGGACTGTCGGAATGCGAAGATCACCGGCATCACCCACGACGGTGGCTACGCCGAGAAGATGATCACGCCGTGGGAGGCCTGCGCGCGGATCCCCGACGAGCTGCCGGCGGCCGACGCAGGGCCGCTCCTCTGCGCCGGCATCACCACCTACAATGCGCTCCGCAACTGCGGCGCGCGTGCCGGCGACACCGTGGCGGTGCAGGGCATCGGGGGCCTCGGGCACCTCGGGATCCAGTACGCGCGACGCATGGGCTTTCGCGTGGTCGCGCTGTCGAGCGGCGCGTCCAAGCAGGCGCTCGCCACCGAGCTCGGCGCCCACGACTACGTCGACACCTCGGCCGGTGAGCCCGCAGCGGCCCTGCAGGCGCTCGGGGGCGCCGATGTCATCCTCGCCACCGCACCGCACAGCAAGGCGATCGGCGCCGTGATGGGCGGCCTCAAGCCACGCGGACAGCTCCTGGTGGTCGCCGCCGCGATGGATCCGCTGCCGCTGGTGCCCGCGATGCTGCTCAGCGGCAAGCGGATCCAGGGCTGGCCCAGCGGCACCGCGATGGACTCGGAGGACACGCTGCGCTTCTCGGCGCTGCACGACGTCCGCGCACGCATCGAGACGTTCCCGTTCGAGCGCGTCGACGAGGCGTTCGCGACGGTGATGGAAAACCGCGTTCGCTTCCGTGCCGTGCTGCTGCCGTAGGCGGGCCGCGTGCTCGCTCGCGGCCCGTTCGGTCGTGCCGGGCCCGCCCGGCCGCGGTAAGCTCGCCCCGATGCGGAGTCGTTGGCCGAGCATGATCGTCGCGGGGTTGATCGCCGGGTGCCGTGCACCGGCGCCTGCCATGCCTCCCAAGCCCTCCGCTCCCAGCGTTGCCACCACGTGCGGCGATGGTCCGAGCTGCGAGGGCGGGCGTACGTGCGTGGAGCACTTCCCGATCGCCGAGCGCCCAGGGCCGCCGCAGCACGCCTGCGAGCACGTCTGCTCGTTCGCGGGCGGCGACGAGTGCCCCGCGGGCCAGTACTGCGCGATGGAGTCGGCCGCGGCGGGCTTCGTGTGCCGGCCGACCGAGGCGTCCGAGCCGACGCCGGAGATCCAGCGGGTGATGGAGCTCGCGAAGATCTGGTCGTTCGTCCGCTTCGCCCACCCGTGGCTCGCCGGGGGGACCGTCGACTGGGACGCGGCGCTCGTGGCCGCGATCCCGAAGGCCCGCGCCGCGCAGACCCCCGAGGCGCTGCGCGAGGCCGCGGGCGGGCTGCTGGCCGCGCTCGGCGATCCGGCGACGCGCGTGCACCCGCCCGCGGCAGCCGACGCCGCGACCGACCCCGCCAGCCAGGCCGTGCGCGAGGACGCGGGCACGCTCGTCGTCACGTTCATCGCGACGAAGGCCTGGAGCCCGGCGAATGCGGCCCCCATCGCCGAGCAGCTCGCGAAGGCCGAGCGCATCGTGTTCGATCTGCGGGGCTGGCCCGCGGCCTATCTCGAGGTCCTGGAGCAGGGATTCGCGACGTGGAACGGCAAGCTCGTTCGCGGCGAGGTGGTGCTGCCCACGATCCGTAGCCGCGTGATGCACGGGTTCCCCAACGAGTCGGGCATGAGCTCGGGCGGCTACTACGAGGCGTTCGAGTCGACGGCGCCCGTCACCGTGCGGGGCGAGCGTGACGGCAAGGAGCCGTTCGTGGCCTTCGTGGTCGACGAGGCGCAGACGCTGCCCGCGATCGCGCTGCCGCTCGTCGAGCGCGGTCAGGCGATCATCGTCGCGACCCACGAGCTCGACGCGCGCGCGATGGCTCCCACCGCCGCGCGCGAGCTGGCCGGTGGCTACTACGAGGTCCGCGTGGGCGACGTCGAGCACCGTGGCGGCCGCCCGCGGCTCGCGGCCGATGTGATCGCGAAGGACGACCCCGTCGCGCGTGCGCTGGCGCGCTTGCGGAGCCGACGGCCCCGGCCTCGCACGCTGGCGCACGCGCCCTGGCCGGCGACCCGCCCGAAGCCAGCGACCCCGGCCGCGCCCACCGAGCTGCCCGACGCGAGCCACCGCCTGCTGTCGGCGATCCACGTGTGGAGCACGCTCGACGTGTTCCAGGCCTATCCGGACGTCCGACCGCGCTGGAACGGCGCGCTGGCCCGCGCGCTCACGGCCGTGGACGCAGCGCAGTCATGGGACGCCTACGTCCGTGCGCTGCTCGAGCTCAACGCCAGCGTCGACGACGGCCACTCGAGCATGTACGGCGAGCGCGTGCGGGCGGTGCTCGGCACCACGTTCTCGCCGTTTCGCCCCGCGGTGGTCGAGGGCTGCATCATGGTGGCCGAGCTCTACGACCCCGAGCGTGCCGCCGAGCTGCGCGTGGGCGACGTGATCGCGGAGATCGACGGCGTCTCGGTCGTCGACCGCTACGCCGAGCTCGCCCCGCTGGTCGCCGGCTCCACCGTCGCCGCGCACCGGCTGGCGGTGGCGTGGCGCATGCTCGCGGGGCACACCGAGGAGCCCGTGCGCGTGACCGTGGACCGCGACGGCAAGCGCCTCACCGTGTCGATGCGCCGCATGGCCACGCCCGCGGAGCCCGTGCGCGAGGGCCCCGCCTATCGCCGCATCGCCGACGGCACGCTCGGATTGGTCGACCTCGAGCAGCTCACCGTCGCCGACGTGCCCGCCATGTTCGAGGCGCTGCAGGGCACCCAGGGCATCGTCTTCGACATGCGCGGCTACCCCCGCAGCACGGCCTGGACGATCGCACCCTACCTCGATCGCCACCCCGGGCCGACCCCCGCCGCGGAGTTCCTGCAGCCGCTGGTGTCGCGCGGGCCCGCAGATCCGACCCAGGGAGATCGACGCATGCGGTTCCTGGTCGTGCTGCCCGAGGCCGAGGTGACGCGCTACGAGCAGCCCACGGTGATGCTCATCGACGAGCGAACGGTCTCGCAGGCCGAGTACACGGGCATGTTCTTCGCCGCCGCCAACGGCACCCGCTTCGTCGGCACGCCGACCTCGGGGGCCAACGGCGACGTCACCTCGCACGTGCTGCCCGACGGCATCGTCATGCGCTTCACCGGGCAGGCGGTCGCACCGCTGTTCGGGCCGCCGCTCCAGCGCGTGGGGCTCGTGCCGGACGTCCACGTGGCACCAACGATCGCCGGCGTGCGTGCGGGCCGAGACGAGGTGCTCGAAGCGGCGATCGAGCTGCTGGATCGTGCTCGCTGAACGCGTGCGAGCCCGAAGCCCATCACGCGCACGAGCCAAACCCGAACGTCCGCTCCTCCGCTGCTCGAGGTGGACGGTGGTCGGCCGAACGTCCACGTGGCACCGACGCTCGCCGGCGTACGGACGGACGGCCACGAGCTGCTCGAGGCGGCGATCGAGCTCTTGATCCCTTCCCTTCGCAACTACCCTACGTTAGTGTCCGAGTCCTATGCTCGAGGCGCTCATACCCTATGTCATGGTCCCCGAGCTCACGCTGTTCGATAGCATCCCGTTCTTTGGCTTCGTCAAGCTGCGCCTGTTCGGACCGCTCGTGCTCGCCGGCTTGATCGCCGGTTGCTGGCGCAGCTTGGTCTATGCACGCCGCGTGGACATCGACCAGCCCGTGTTCACCATCTACCTGGTGTCGATGCTGGTCTCCGCGTTCTGCGTCGCCCACTGGGTCTGCGTGCTCCTCTACTTCCCGCACCAGCTCGCACACGATCCGGGAGTCCTGCTCCAGATCTTCAACGGGCTGTCGAGCGTGGGCGGGTTCTTCGGTGGGCTCGTGGGCGGGTGGCTCTACCTGCGCATCTATTGTGCACGGCAACCCGAGGGGGCCCAGCCGATGGGCGTCTTCACCGATGCGTCCGTCTTCGGCTGGCTCACCGGCTGGTGCTTCGGCCGCGCCGCCTGCAGCCTCGTACACGACCACCCGAGCCGCGTGGTCGCCGAGGGCACCTTCATGGCGGTGGGCCCCTGGCCCGATGGCAGCTGGCGCTACGACCTCGGTCTCCTCGAGCTCCTCTTCACCATCGCGCTGATGCTGATCGTCCAGTTCGTGCTGCGCCGGGTCCAGTGGCCACCGGGGCGGCTCACGGGGCTGGTGCTCGTGGCCTATGCTCCGTTTCGCTTCTTTCTCGAGTCGCTGCGCGCCGACGAGCCGGCACGTGGCGTGATCATCGTCCCCGACGCGCGCTACCTGGGCCTCACCCCCGCGCAGTGGTTCGCCTTCGGGTTCCTGGGCCTGGGCGTTTGGCTGCTGCTGCGCAAGCCCACGGCCGCGCAGCTCGGCTACGCCAAGGACAGTGATCGGCAACGACGCGTGCAAGCGGCCAACCCCACGCAGGGCCAGTAGCACGCCAGCACGAGCGCTCCGGGTCGAGCGACCCGGGTGGCATGCGCCGCGACAGGCACCCCGTGCTCGACCGTGCAGCGGGGCGCGTCTGCTCCCCCTGTCGCGATCCTGCTAGCATCGCGCGTCGAGCCGCTCATGCGCTGGAGCCGACGACGTGTGCTTGGCGCCGCTGCCCCCGGCTTGGCGAGCCTCGCGAGCCTCGGGCCCGGCTGCCGCCAGCCACCCCCGCCGGTCGAGCGCGCGTTCGTGGGCCAGGACCCCGCACGCGGGCACCTCCTGCGCGACGCAGCGCTCGCGAAGGCACCCGAGAGCGAGCGGATCCCGTGCGAGGTGCTCATCGTCGGCGGTGGTGCAGCCGGCCTGGCCGCCGCCTGGCGCCTGCGCCGGGCCGGAGCGACCGACGTACGGCTCGTCGAGCTCGAGAGCGACCTCGGCGGCACCGCGCGCAGCGGCGAGACCCCGCGCTCGCGCTACCCGCTGGGCGCCCACTACCTGCCCACGCCCCACCCCGAATTCGTGGCCCTGCAGGCGCTCCTGCGCGAGCTGGGCCTCGTGGTGGGCGAGGGCCCGCAGGGGCCCGAGTACGACCCGCGCATGCTCCTTCGCGCGCCGCTCGAGCGCCACCGCCACCGCGGCAAGTGGGAAGAGGGCCTCTATCCCGCGGCGGGCCAGACCCCCGACGAAGACGCGCAGTGGGAGCGCTGGCGCGAGCACCTGCGGCAGCTCGACCGGCGCCGCGGCCCCGACGGGCGCCGGCTGTTCGCGCTACCCGTCGATCGCAGCAGCACCGAGCTGCGGCACCTCGACCGGATCTCGATCGCCGACTACCTCGACGGCCTCGAGCTCACGAGCTGGCGGCTGCGCTGGGCCGTGGAGTACGCGTGCCGTGACGACTATGGCTGCACGCTCTCGCAGTGCTCGGCCTTCGCGGCGCTGCACCACTACCTCTGCCGCGGGCTCGACGACGAGCAGGAGCGCATGATCCTCTCGTGGCCCGAGGGCAACGCCCAGCTGGTCGAGCGCATGGCCGAGGTCGCCGAGCTCGGCGACCGGCTCCATCGTGACACCGTGGTGCACGCCATCGATCCCGACACCGGCACCGCGCACGCGCACGACGTGGCGGCGCAGCGCGGGCGCGTGTTCGAGGCCCAGCAGGTGCTGTGGGCCGCGCCGCGGTTCGTGCTGCCGCGGGTGCTGCCGAGCGGGCGCGACCCGCTGCCCGCCGACGCGCTGCTCTACACGCCGTGGCTGGTGGCCAACGTGGAGGTCGCGCGGCGGCCGGGCGGGATCGGGGCGCCGCTCGCGTGGGACAACGTGCCGGTCGACGCCGACAACCTCGGCTACGTGGTGGCGACGCACCTCGAAGGGCTCGAGGATCGCACCCTCGAGGGCACCGTGCTCACGTACTACCAGCCGCTGCCGGCCGACGATGCCGCGGGGCTGCGAGCGCGGCGGCAGGAGCTGCTCGGCGGCAGCCTCGAGCAGTGGTGCGATCACGTCGCCGCCGAGCTCGAGGCGATGCACCCGGGGCTCTCGCCCGAGATCCGGCGCATTCACATCGCGCGCTGGGGCCACGCGATGATCCGTCCCGCACCCGGGTGGCTGTTCGGCGAGGCGCGAGCCGTGGCCCGCCGACCGCTCGGCCGCGTGATCCCGTGCGCCGCCGACGTGGGCGGGCTGCCGCTGTTCGAAGAGGCCTTCAACGCAGGCATTGCGGCCGCCGAGCTCGCGCTCGCCCGGCTCGGGCGTCCGGTCGCGGAGGCGCTCGGATGAGCGAGGGCAGGCCGCTCGCGATCCTCGGGCACCCCACCCGCGACTTCGCGTGGTTCGTGGGCCCGGGCGTGCTCGCGGCGGTGGTCGCCCTCTGGATCGGGCTCGCCGATCCCGAGCGCGAGGCCGACGACGCCGGCGTCGCCCTCTGGATCGCGGGCGTGCTGCTGGTCGACGTGGCGCACGTGTGGGCCTCGCTCTATCGCACGTACCTCGATCCGGTGGCCCGGCAGCTCCATCGCAAGCTCCTCGTGCTCACCCCGCTCGCTTGCCTCTGGTTCGGCACGCTCCTCCACCTCGAGGCTCCGCGGCTGTTCTGGGGCGTGCTGGCGTATGTCGCGATCTTCCACTTCATCAAGCAGCACGTCGGGTTCGCGCTCATCTACGTACGAGCCGGCGGCGAGGGCCCGGCCGAGCGCCGCGGGGTCGAGGCCGCGATCTGGGCCGGCACGCTGGGCCCAGTGATCTGGTGGCACGCGCACCTGCCCACCGAGTTCGCGTGGTTCATGCAAGGCGACCTCGTCGGCGGGCTGCCGCCGTGGCTCGGCACCGCCGCGCTCGTGGCCGAGATCCCCGTGTGGCTCGCATTCGCCGTGCAGCGCGTGCGCCTGCGTCGGCGCGGCCACCCGCTGGTGCCGTGGCTCGTGCTCGTGCCCGCGATCAATTGGCACCTCGGCATCGTCGTGTTCGACGACGACCGCATCTTCACGATCACCAACGTGTTCCTCCACGGCATTCCCTACCTGGCGCTCGTGTGGATCGCCGGCGGCCGACAGCGGGTGGAGCAGGCGCTCGGCCGGCGCGCACGCGGCCTCTTCGTGGTGCTCGCCGCCTACTACGGCATGGTGGTCGCGCTGGCCGTGAGCGAGGAGACGCTGTGGGATCGCCTGGTCTGGCACGACCATCCCGAGCTGTTCGGCCACGCCGCGCCGCTCGACGTGCACCCGCTCTTCATGGCCGTGGTGGTCGCGCTGCTCACGGTGCCGCAGGCCACCCACTACGTGCTCGATCGCTTCATCTGGCGCGTGGGGCCGCAGAATCCGGCGTTGGCGGAGCAGCTGGGGGTGCGCGCCCCCACCACGGCCGCGAGGCCGCCATGAGCCCGCTCGAGCCGTTCCTCGCCGACGACGGCGTGATGGTGCTCGACGGCGGCCTCGCCACCGAGCTGCAGGCGCGCGGCCACGACCTCGCCGACGCGCTCTGGTCGGCGCGGCTCTTGCTCGACGATCCCGCGGCGATCGAGACCGTGCACCGCGACTACCTCACCGCCGGCGCCGACGTGGCTACCGCCGCGAGCTACCAGGCGAGCCTGCCGGGCCTGCGTGCGCGCGGCCTCTCCGACGAAGCGGCGTGCGCGGTGCTACGGCTGTCGATGACGCTCGCCCGTCGCGCCTGCGATCACGCCGCGACCACCCGCGCCCCCGACCGCCCGCGTCCGCTCGCGATCGCCTCGCTCGGCGCCTACGGGGCCTTCCTCGCCGACGGCTCGGAGTACCGGGGCGACTACGCGGCCGACGACGCCACGATCACCCGCTACCACCGCGAGCGCCTCGAGCTGCTCGCTCCGCTCGCCGACCTCGTCGCCTGCGAGACGATCCCATGCCTGCGCGAGGCCGAGTGCCTCGCCGACGTGCTCGCACAGAGCCCCGTGCCCGCGTGGGTGAGCTTCCAGTGCCGCGACGACGCCCACACCGCCCACGGCGAACCGATCGAGCGCTGCGCCGCCGCAATGGCACGCGTGCCCACGGTGGTGGCCGTGGGGGTCAACTGCTGCGCGCCGTGGCACGTGGAGGGTCTGGTGCTCCGCATGCGCGACGCGTGCTCGCTGCCGATCGTCGCCTACCCCAACGCCGGCGAGCGCTACGCCGACGGCCGCTGGTGCGGCCATGCGAGCTCACCCGCCGAGCTCGCCGCGCTCGCCGCCCGCTGGCACGCTGCCGGGGCGCGGATCCTCGGCGGCTGCTGCCGCACCGGCCCCGCGCACGTCGCCGCGCTCCACGAGCTGCGGCTGCGGCTTCGCGCACCTGCGTAGCCGCTTCGAGCGGCGCCGCGTCGCGAGCCCTCCCCTCGCCGCCTGCGCCGACGTATGCTCGCGTGCATTGGAGCCGAGGCAGCTCGAGCTGGCTCTCTTGGGGGCCGCCCCCGCCCTGCTGGCGATGGCGGTCATCGACGCCATGGACGCCAAGCGTCCCGAGCCGCGCTCTACCCTGCGGCGCGTCGCGATCGCGGGGGCGATCTCGGCGTTCCCGGTGATCCTCGTGGGCCAGGTCCTCAAGCTCGCCAGCCCCGAGCCCGGCTACGCCGCCGCCATGTGGATGGCGTTCGTGATCGCGGCCGCCCCCGAGGAGGCCGCCAAGCTGGTCTCGGTGTACCTCATGGCCTGGCGCCGCCCCGAGTTCGACGAGCGCATGGACGGCATCGTCTACGGCGCGCGCGCGGGCCTCGGCTTCGCACTGGTCGAGAACGTGGCCTATCTCCTGCTCGTACCGCAGAGCTTCGGCGAGTTCCTGCGGCTGCTCGTCGGGCGCGCGGTGCTGGCCGTGCCCGGTCACGCGATCTGGGGCGGCGTGGCCGGCTACTTCGCCGCCCGCCGCCGCTTCGACGGTCACGGCCCCGGCCTGCTCGGCGGCTTCGCCCTCGCCGTGCTCATGCACGGCCTCTACGACGCGTGGATGTTCGGCGTGCCGGTCGCGCTCGCCGACGGCCACCTGTGGCTCGCCGCCACGGTCCTCGACCTGCCGGTGGTGATCTACGCCGTACCCGCGCTGATGATCGTCGGCGGCGCGCTCTTGCTCCGCTCGCTGGCCCAGCGCGCGCTCGACCTCGACGACGAGGACGAGGCGCTGATGATCCACCGCTGGGCGCACCCGCAGCGCTACCACCCCATGCCGCCACGGCGGTAGGCGGCTGCGATCAGCCCGGCTCGCCGCCCGCGCCCGGCTCGCGCTCCTCGAGCTTGCCGCGCAGCGACAGCGCCCAGCTCTCCACGTCGCCCGCGGTCGTCTCGCGCAGCGCCGCCGGGACCTCCTCGGCGGCCAGGATCCACTCCCGCACCAGCCGTCGCGCGCGATTGAGGCGGCTCTTGACCGTGCCCGCGGGGATCCCCACCACCACCGCGATGTCCTCGATGCGCAGCTCTTCCCAGTAGTGCAGCTCGACCGCGATCTGCAGATCCACCGGGATGTGCCGCAGCGCCCGCAGCACCAGCCGCTGCTCGTCCTTGCCCGCCACCTCCACCGACGGCGAGCCGAGCACATCGGCCACCGAGGTCTCGAGCTCCACCACCTGCTTGCCCTTGCGCGCGTGCTTGCGGAGGTGCATGAGCAGCTGCGTGCGCGCGATCGCCAAGAGATACGTCTTGAAGCTCGCTTCGCCACGGAACCGGTGCACCCCGTCGGCGCAGGCCAGCATCGTCTGCTGCACGAGGTCCTCCACCCCCGTGCTCACCTTGCTGCGGAAGAACCGGAACAACGTCCGGAAGTGACGCCGAAGCAGCCGCGACCCGGCCTCGTTGTCGCCGGCCCGCCAGGCCTGCAGGAGCTCGATGTCCTCGCTCACGCGCTCGCACGGTACCAGACGCCCGCGCGCCGGCCCACGGTGGGTCCCCAATCCGTCAGCGACCAGGGCCCGGGCCGTGGCGCAGGCAGAACAGGTGCCGGTCGTGGCCCGCCACGAACACCTCGGACCGCCCATCCCCGTCGACGTCGGCCACCGCGGGCGAGGCCTCGATCTCCTCGCGGCCGGTGCGGAACCGCCACTCGAGCGCACCGTCGCGAGCGTCCACCACGAGCAGCGATCCATCCTCGAAGCCCGCGACCACCTCGGCCCCACCGTCGCCGTCGAGATCGGCCAGCACCGGTGAGCCCGCCGCCGCGGGCTGCAGGCCGTCGACGTCGCGAAAGCCCGCGCGCCAGCGCACGCGGCCATCTCCGTGGAGGCTCACCACACCCTGCGTGGCGCTGCTGACGAACACTTCCGGCCGCCCGTCGCCGTCCACGTCGAGCACCTCGGGCCGCGCGCGGCGGGTCGCCACTGCGGGCCAGCGCGCCCGCTCGCGCCCGTCGGTGCCGTCGAGCACCACCAGCGGATCGTCGTCGGCATGCGGGGTCACCAGCACCTCGCGCACCCCGTCGCCGTCGAGATCGGCCACCGTGGGCTCGAAGTTGAGCCGCCCGTCCGTGACTGCCCGCCAGCGCAGCCGGCCCTCGCGATCGAGGCACACGACGTCACCCCCGAGCGTGGCCACCACCACCTCCGCCTCGCCGTCGCCGTCCACGTCGCCCACGTGCGGCGCACCGAACGAGCCCATCGGCCCCAGCTCGTACGTCCAGCGCCGCTCGAACCCCTCGGCCTCGAGCACGTGCACCACACCCGGATCCTCCCAGGTCACCGCCACCACCTCGGGCCGACCATCGCCGTCCACGTCCGCCACCGTGGGGCTCGCATAGGCCATGTTGGTCGCCAGGCGCCCCACCAGCGCCGCATCGGTGCCGCGGAAGCGACGCAGGCTGTCCGAGCCCATCGCCACGAGGTCCACGCCTTCGGCCGTGGGCAGCAGCGCCGGCGGGCGGATCACCACCGGCGTCTCGCTCGGCATGCTCGAGGCCCGCAGCGCCCCGCTCCGCGCATCCACGAGATCGAGCCGGTTCGCCTCGTCGAGCGTGCCGAACAACGCGACCTCGAGCGCACCGTCACCGTCGAAGTCGGCGATCACCGGTGTGGCCCGGATCGCATCGAGCGGCCGGCGATCCCAGCAGATCTTGGGCCCCACCACCACCGCCGGGCCACGCGTTTCCAGCAATAGATCGGCGAAGCCGTCGCGGTTGGCGTCGCGGCTGGCATCGATCTCGGTCGGCGGGATCCGCAGCGGCACGTTGCCGAGCGACCGCAAGCGGGTATCGAGCGCCCGCAGCACGCCGTCGTTGGTGCCCATCACCAGATCGTCGCGCCCGTCGCCGTCCCAGTCGGCTCGCGTCACGTCCGACATCAAGATGTCCGGCAGCTCGGTGCTCGCCAGCACGACGCCGGTGGCCGCATCGAGCAGCTCGAGCCCCTTGCCGTCCAAAGCGGTGTCGTTGAGCACCACCATCGGCACCGGCCGCGTCGCGAGCAGCCGCGGCCGCCGGTGCAGCGCGTGAGCCCGCGTCCACAGCGTTGCTCCGCTACGGCCCGAGTGCAGCGTCACCGCGGGCGAGGGCCCCCCGCGCGGCACGAGCACGTCGCTGCTGCCGTCGCCGTCGGCGTCGCCGAGCGCCCCGGGCGAGAGATCGAGGATGCCCCCTACCGGCACGCGCCAGCGCACCCCGCCGTCGGCCCCGCCCACGGCCACGAGCTGCGGGCCCGCGGCATCACCGGCCGTCTGTACCAAGAGGTCGTCGCCAGGAGCTTCATCGAGCCTCGCGATGCCCACCCAGTCCTCCGGCTGCTCGTGCGTTCTCGCCACCGCGGCGCCCCACGGCTCGTCCACGCCCTCGGCAGCGTGCTTGGCCACCGGCAGCGCCGTGGACCAGCGCAGCGCACCGTCGGCCGCAACGGCATACACGCCCGCGAGCCCCACCACGCCCACCAACGGCGCCTCGGAGCCGCCTTGCAGCACCACCGCCGCGATCGGCTCGTCGCCCAGCGCCTTCGACCACTGCTGCGCACCATCGGCTCCGCGCAGCCCCACGACCTGCCCCGCACGCAGCCCCGCCACCACGAGCGTCGCTCCACCGGCACTACCCTCGCCCGCGGGCACGCAAGCGACCTCGCCGATCCCCACCGTCGACGCCTCGCTCGCTCCCGTCTTCACCGAGAATCGCGGCTCGGCCCGACGCCCATCGAACCCGCCGTCGTAGGCCAAGAGCTCGCTGCCGTCCCTGCGCAGGTGGAGCGTCACGACGTCCTGCACGCCGTCACCGTTCAGATCGCACAGCCGATACGTCGCCCCCTCGCGGATCACCGCCCGCCACAGCTCGCGATCGTTCCACGGATCGTACGCCGTCAAGATCGTGAAGCGCCGCTGCACGAGATCGTCGAGCCCATCGCCGTTCACGTCGCCGAGCCACCGCGTCTCGAGGAACGAGCCCGACGCCGGCCGCGACCACGCCAGCGCCTTGCGCAGCGACACGAACCCGCGCTCGGTCTGCCCCGCACGCGCCGTCCACTGCAGCGTCTCGTCCACGTAGCCCTCGTGCCGCAAGAGCAGCTCGTGGGGCCCCGTGTCCACGAGCAGCCCCTGCAGCCGCGAGCCGTAGTCGGTGCCGTCCATGATCACGCGCCCGCCCGCCGGCTCGAGCTCGAGCTCGAACGTCCCCTGCTCGTGCCGCAGCTCCACCGCCACCTCGTGCACGCCCCCGCGCCGCACGTCGACCACCGTCTCGGCCGGCTCGTGCTCGGGCGCCGTCACCCGCACGCGGTGCAGACCCGCCGTCACCTCGCCCTTGCCCTCGGGTAGCTCGGCGTCGCCCACCCGCACTCGCACGCCCGCCACCGCACGCCCCTGCGAGCTCGCCGTCACCACCACCTGCCCGGGTCGCGTCGCCAACCACCCCGCATAGCCGAGCGCCGCGACCGCAGCAGGGATCGCCGCCGCACGGGCCCGCCGGCGCCAGCGATGCGCCGGATCGCTCCGGAGCGCCCGGAGCAGCTCCTCCATGCTCGCGAACCGCCGCGCCGGATCCGCAGCCAGCCCCCGCTGCACCACTCGCTGCACCCACGCAGGCACGCCCTTGTCGTCGGCCGGCGTCCGCACCCGGTCCTGCATCTTCGCGATGAACAGCGCCTCCACGTCGCGCCCCGCGAACGCGTGCCGGCCGTAGAGCGCCCGATAGAGCGACGCACAGAACGCGAACTGATCCGCCTTCTGATCCGCCGGCTCCCCCCGGTGCTGCTCGGGTGCCATGAAGGCGGGCGTTCCCAGCACCGTGCCGGTCCGCGTGAGCCGCTCGAGCGGAGGCCCATCCTGCTCGCCCGAGCTGCTGATGCTCCCCAGCCACGAAGCCGGCGGAGTCATCGACGGCTCCACCGAGCCCAGCCCCGCGGATCCGTCCTGGTAGGTGAGGGCCAGCCCGAAGTCGACGACCTTCACCTTGCGGTCCTCGCCCACCAGCACGTTGCCGGGCTTGAAGTCGCGATGCACCAGGCCCGCCGCGTGCGCGGCCGCGAGGCCCCGGCCCGCCGCCAGGAACACGTCCACGAGCTCGCGCCAGCCGTGCTGCCCGCGATCGAGCCACGTGGAGAGGTCGTGCCCCTCCACGAGCTCCATCACGATGAACACCCCGGCCTCCGCAGCCTCCCCGCCCCCGAGCTCGCCGGCCGAGTACGTGCCCACGTCGTAGACCGCGATCACGTTGGGGTGCGACAGCCGGGCAATCGACTGCGCCTCGCGAACGAACCGCGCCCGCGCCCGCGCCACCGCCTCGGGATCGTTGCGGCCCGCCTGGAGCACCTTGATCGCCACCCGCCGCGCCAGCTCCGGATCGTAGGCGTCGTAGACCACCCCCGCGCCGCCCGAGCCCAGCGGCCGCAGGAGCAGATAGCGCGACAGCCGGACCGGATCGCTCGCGCGCGCGAACATGCGCGCCTCGATCCGCGCCAGCGCCTCGTGCTCCTCGAGCACGTCGACCGCCGCGGCGCCGTCGATGGCGTGCCCGAGGGTGTCGACGGTCTGGACTGTCGCGTCGGGATCCGGCGTCGGCGTGTCCACGGCAGGGAGCTGCCCCACCTCGGGTTGTACCACGCGGCGCGGCGCCGCCGGCTATCCTGCGGCTGTGACCACTCGGATCGACGCACTGGTGGTGGGCGCCGGAGTCATCGGCCTCGCGGTCGCGCGGGCGCTCGCGCGGGCCGGCCGCGAGGTGGTGGTGCTCGAGCGCGAGCGGTCCCCCGGCCAGCACACCTCGTCGCGCAACAGCGAGGTGCTCCACGCCGGCCTCTACTACCCCCTCGGCAGCCTCAAGGCGCGGCTGTGCGTCGAGGGGCGGCACGCGCTCGTGCGCTACTGCCGAGACCGCGGCGTGGCGCTGCGCCAGCTCGGCAAGCTCCTGGTGGCCACGCGCGACGAGCAGCGCGCCACGCTCGCGAGCATCCACGCACGCGCGCTCGCCAACGGCGTCGACGACGTGCGCCTGATCGAGGCCGCCGAAGTGCATGCCCTCGAGCCGCACGTGCACGCGGTGGCGGGCCTGTGGTCGCCGTCCACCGGCATCCTCGACGCTCACGGCATCATGCATGCGCTGCTCGCCGACGCCGAGGACCACGGCGCCACGCTGGCCCTCGGCAACGCGTTCGAGCGCGCCCGCGTGCACCCCGGCGGGGAGCTGCGAGTCTGGGCCGGCGGCACGTCGCTCTACTGCAACGTGCTCGTCGACGCCGCGGGCCTGCACGCTCCCGAGGTCGCCGCCGCCATCGAGGGCCTGGCGCCCGAGCACGTGCCGCAGCAGCGCCTGCTCAAGGGCAGCTACTTCGCCCTGCGCGGCCCCGCGGCGTTCACCCACCTCGTCTATCCCGTGCCCGACACCGCCACCCTCGGCATCCACGTCACGCTCGATCTCGCCGGCCGCGTGCGCCTCGGACCCGATCAAGAGTGGGTCGACCGCATCGACTACGCCGTGGATCCCGAGCGCGCCCCCGCGTTCGCCCGTGCCGTCGCCGACTACTACCCCGCGCTCGACCCCGCCGCGCTCGAGCCCGACACCGCCGGCATCCGCCCCAAGCTCCACGGTCCCGGGCAGCCGCCGGCCGACTTCGTGATCCAGGGCCCCGCCGACCACGGCGTGCCGGGCCTCTGCAACCTCTACGGCATCGAGAGCCCCGGCCTCACCGCCTGCCTCGCGATCGCCCGCGAGGTGCTCGTGCGCCTCGGCATCGAGCCCCCGCCCGAGTAGCGCCCGCCGGCGTTACAGTCGCGGGCACCCATGCCGCTCTACCCCCTCGCCATCGGGCTGACCATCCTCGCCAACGTCGGCTACCACCTGTGCCAGAAGGCGATCCGCCCCGACGCCAGCGTGGCCGCGTCGCTCGTGGCCACCTACGCGGTCGCGCTCGTGCTCTCCGCGGCGCTCTGGCCCTGGCTCGGCGGCGGCGAGGGCCTCGTGCCCGCGCTCCGGCGCCTCGGCCCCGCCACCTATGCGCTCGGGGGGTTCGTGGTGCTCATCGAGCTCGGCTTCCTGCTCGCCTACCGGGCCGGCTGGACGCTCGGCTCCGCCGCGCTCTACTGCAACGCCGCCGTCGCGCTCGTGCTCCTGCCGGTCGGCGTGCTCGCGTTCGGCGAGGGGATCGATCTGCGCAAGGGCCTCGGGCTCCTGCTCGCGTTCGTCGGGCTCGCGCTGCTCACCGGCGGTGAGGCCGGCACGGGCCCGGGCGACACGAGCACCACCGCGGCCGGCGAGACCCCGTGATCGCGCGGGCTCGGCCTCGCGCTCCTTCCCGACCTACGCCCCCTCGCGCAGCCGCTCGAGCCCGTCGAAGACGAGCTCGAGCCCGACCTCGAACTCCTTGGCATATGCATACCCAGGCTTGAGGGCGTGCTGCACCACGAGCTCGGTGAAGTACGGAAACTCCTCGACCGGCAGCTGCCCGAGCATCTCCCCCGCCATCGCCTCGAGCTCCTCCGCCGTGCTGAACGGCAGCGCTTGCTCCTGCATCACGAACCCGTAGGTGTAGCTGTCGAGCAGCGAGAACGCCGAGGCCGCCGCGGCCACCGAGAAGCCACCCCTGCGCAGCACGCCGAGCACCGCATCGTGGTGGCGCAGCGTCGCAGGCCCCGGATTGCGCCGCGATTCCATCAGCCCAATCGCCCACGGGTGCCGGAGCAGCGCCGCGCGGGCCGACCGTGCGCGCCGCAGCATCGCCGCCCTCCAGCCCGCCCGGCTCGTGGGGAAGTCGATCTCGCCGAACACCGCGTCCACCATGCCGTCGAGGATCGCTTCCTTGTTGGCGAAGTGGTGGTAGAGCGACATCGCCTCGACCCCGAGCTCCTCGGCGAGCCTCCGCATCGAGAGCGCCGCGATGCCCCCCGCGTCGGCCAGCGCCATAGCGGCCTCCAGCACCCGCTCGCGGTGGAGCGGTGCTCGCGGTTCCGTGCCCTTGTCGGTTCTCTTGGCCATCGACGTGCTCCTCCTCCTGGCTCCCCGCCGGTATGTGAGGGATCGCGAAGCGCCTCGCTTGACTCTGTGGACTTACGCCGTAAGGTAACCTTACGACGTAAGGTCGTCAACCCCCGGAGAACCCACCCATGAAGGCCGCAATCTACGAACGCTATGGATCCCCCGACGTCCTCGAGATGAAGGAGGTGGCCACGCCCACCCCCGCGGACGACGAGGTCCTCATCCGGGTCCACGCCACCACCGTGACGACCGGCGACTGGCGAGCGCGGAGCCTCGAGCTGCCCGCGGGCTTCGGGTGGCTCGGGCGCCTGGTGTTCGGCGTGGGCAAGCCCCGCCAGCCCGTGCTCGGCACGGAGCTCTCCGGCAGGGTCGTGGCGATCGGCAAGCACGTGACGATGTTCGCCGTGGGCGACGAGGTGTTCGCGTTCCCCGGCGCCAAGATGGGCTGCCACGCGGAGTACCGCTGCATGCCGCAATCGGGCGCCATCGCACGCAAGCCGCCGAGCCTCACCCACGACGAGGCCGCCGCGCTGTCGTTCGGCGGAACCACGGCGCTCGGCTTCCTGCGCAAGGCCAACCTCCAGCGCGGCGAGCGTGTGCTCGTCGTCGGCGCCTCGGGTGGAGTGGGCACGGCCGCCGTCCAGCTCGCCAAGCACTTCGGCGCCGAGGTCACCGGGGTGTGCAGCACCGCCAACATGGAGCTGGTGCGATCGCTCGGTGCCGATCACGTCATCGACTACACCAAGGACGACTTCACCAAGAACGGCCAGGCCTACGACGTCATCGTCGACACCACCGGTACGGCCCCGTTCTCGCGCAGCAAGGGCTCGCTGCGCGAGAACGGCCGGCTCCTGCGGGTGCTCGGCGGCCTGACGGATCTCTTGCTCGCGCCATGGGTGTCGCTCACGAGCCGCAAGCGGCTCATCGCAGGGCCCACGGGCGGCAACGCCGAGGACCTCCGCCTGCTCGCGGCGCTCGCCGAGGCCGGCGAGCTGCGGGCCGTCGTCGACCGGCGCTACCCCTTCGAGCAGATCGTCGAGGCTCACCGCTACGTCGACACCGGTCGCAAGCGCGGCAGCGTCGTCATGACGCTCGTGCCCGGCTGAGCGGCTCGCCGAAGCATCACGACGCAACGACCACGCGCTGCTCGGCCGCGTGCTGCTCGAGCCACCGCACCAGCGGCGGCGCATCGCCGTCGGCATCGAACGAGACCTTGCGACCGTCGCGGAGCCGCAGCGCCACGTCGTGCCGGATTCCGGTCTTCGCATCGCCGTGCCGGCGTGCGCTCCAGCCGAGCAGCGCCCCCGGATCACGGGCCAGGCACCTCGCCACCCGCCAGCGTCGCAGCAGCAGCGGCAGCCCGTGCGCGAGCCCCTTGCCCACGACGTACAGCATGAACAACCCGATCGGCCCGAGCAGCACGCCCACGATGATCCGCCCCGCGAGCGTGATCTCGTCCGCGCCCATCGCGAACGGGGTCGCGACGAACAGCACGCTCGTGGCCACGCCGAGCACGAGGCCCACGACCCACCACGGCAGCGCCAGCGACTCTTGCCGCAGCCACGCCTCCCAGGGGCTCTTCGCCCAGTAGCGTGGCGAGCGAGCCATCGCCGAGCGCAGCCCCAGCAGCAGCACGCCCGGCAGCACCACCCATGCGGTCACGCCGAAGTCGGGCCGCTCCCGCAGCGTGTAGTCGATCATCACCGTGCACACGAACAACGTCGGGATCAGCGTGAGATAGCCGAACAGGCGCATGACGTTCGGCGCCGCGTCCCAGCCCTCGCCCATGTCGAGCTTGCGCGCCGGACCGTGGATCCACCGGTGCAGCAGCCGAAACACCACCGCGGCCCCGAAGCACGCACCGAGCAGGTACCCCGCGATCGGCCCCGCGTTCGAGCCCTCGCGTGCGAACAGGCTCTCGTCCTCGAACACGCTCACGAGCGCCACGTTGGCGCCGAGCAGGATCGCGAGGCAGAGCCCCACGTTCGACAGATCGCGCAGCGTGCTCGGTCGCGGCTGCCGGGCGGCCGCGGCCGCCGCCCCGAACGTCCGCGTGAGCAGGCGTTCCACCCCGAGCAGCACGAGCCCCACCGCTGCCGGCCCCAGCATCGCCGCCAAGATCGAGTCCCACTCCGCGAGGTCGAGCTGGTCGAGCGCAAGCAGCGACAACAGCGGCCACGCGAGCAAGAACCACGCGAGGCCCGAGAGCCAGCCCCAGGGGGTTCGCACATGGTCGCGCTCGTGGTCCATCGTCTCCACCCGCCGGCTTGCGTGAGCACGAAGCTCCCGCTGCGGGGCCTTGGTGGAGGATAGCGGGCCTCGACCGCCGAGCGGTGTGGAGCACGAATTCGGTGGCGATCACTACGTTATCCTGTCGGTGGGCCGTGACCAGCGCATCCGAAGATGCCACGCAGCCGGGTACGTCCGACGGTGACGAGCCGGACGCGCGCACGCACGCGCGGGGGATCGAGCCGGGCGCGGTGATCGGCCGTCACGTGGTGCTGCAGAAGCTCGGCGCGGGCGGCATGGGCGTCGTCTATGCCGCCTACGACCCCGAGCTCGATCGCAAGGTCGCGCTCAAGCTGCTCCTGCCCGGCTCGGGCGGCGAGACCCGCCGGCTCCGGCTGCTGCGCGAGGCCCAGGCGCTGGCCCGGCTCTCGCATCCCAACGTCGTCGGCATCCACGACGTCGGCACCGTCGACGAGCAGGTGTGGCTCGCCATGGAATTCGTGCAGGGACGCACCCTCACGAGCTGGCTCGAGCCGCCCCGCCGCTGGCCCGAGGTGCTCGAGGTGCTGCTCGAGGCCGGCGAGGGCCTCGCTGCCGCACACGCGGCCGATCTGCTGCATCGCGACTTCAAGCCCGACAACGTGATGGTCGGCGACGACGGTCGCGTGCGCGTCATGGACTTCGGGCTCGCGCGCGCACGCGCGGGCTCGCCCGAGCCCGGCGTGAGCTCCTCGCTGCCCGGCTCGGAGTCGAGGCGTGGCCTGAGCGACGGCGTCACCCGCGTGGGCGCGATGGTCGGAACTCCGAGCTACATGGCACCCGAGCAGATCGCCAGCAAGGAGCTGTCGGCGGCCGCCGATCAGTTCGCGTTCTGCGTCACGCTCTGGGAGGCGCTCTACGGCGAGCGGCCGTTCGCCGGCGACACGTCGTCGGTGCTCGTGGCCAACGTGCTCGAGGGCAAGCTGCGCGCACCCGTCCGCTCGCGCGTCGTCCCGGGCTGGCTGCGCCGTGCGTGCGAGCGCGGCCTGTCGATCGATCCCGCACAGCGCTGGCCGTCGATGAGCGTCTTGCTCGACACGCTGGCGCGGGGCAGAAGGCGCGCGGCCGTGCGCAAGGGGCTCCTGGCGGTCGGCCTGCTCGCGCTCGTCGGCGCAGCGTGGCAGGCCAAAGCCCGCTGGGATCTCGCCCAGCTCACCGCGAGCTGCACGGCGAGCGGAGACGAGCTCGCGGCGGCCTGGAACCCCGCGCGCGCGCATGCGCTCCGCGACGCGCTCCTCGGCACGAGGCTCGGCTACGCCAGGGCAACGGCGGACGAGCTCGAGCCGCTGCTCGAGCAGCGAGCGACCGCGTGGCGTGAGGCTCGCGAGCAAGCATGCCTCGATACCCACGTGCGCGGGCGCTGGAGCAGCGAGCAGCTCGACCGCTCGCTGTGGTGCCTCGACGAGCGGCGCATGGAGCTCGAGTCGCTGGTCGACGAGCTCGTCACCGCCGATGCCGTCGTGCTGCAGCATGCCGTCTCCGCCGTCGTCGGGCTGTCGCCGCTCGAGCCGTGCCGCGACGACAAGGTCCTGGAGCTGCTGTCACCCCCGCCCGAGGCCGCTCGCGCGGCCATTCGCGCGGTGTGGGCCGACGTGATACGAGCGCACAACATCGAACGAGCCGGACGCTACCCTCAGGGGCTGGCGTTGGCCCGCCAGGCGCTCGCGCGCGCCGAGGCGCTCGGATGGCCACCGCTCGTCGCCGTGGCGCGGCTTCGGCTGGGCGGGCTGCTCGACCGCACCGGCGCCTATCCCGAGGCGGAGGCCGAGCTCGAGCGCGCGTACTTCGACGCATCCAAGGGCGTGGCGCCCGAGGTGGCGTTCGACGCCGCCCTGGTGCTCACCTACGTGGTGGCCGGAGGCCAGGCGCGGCCTGCCGACGGACGGCGCTGGGCGAGGCTCGCCGACATCGCGCTCGTGGACCTGCCCGATGCAGAGCACCTGCACCAGGCGGCCTTGCTCGGCGCATTTGCCAACATCGACCGCAAGACCGGCGACTACGACCACGCCAAGGCGCGGCTCGAGCAGGCGCTCGCCCTCCAGCAAGCCGTGCTCGGCCCCGAGCACCCGGGTCTGGCCAGCACCCTCGCGAGCCTCGCCAAGGCCTACCAGGCCACTGGCGACTACGACCAGGCCAAGCAGCTCTACGAGCGAGCGCTCGCCATCTCCAGGGAGACGCTCGGCCCCGAGCATCCGATCCTGGCCGTCGACCTCGACAGCCTGTCCACCGTCTACCAGGCCACCGGCGACTACGACCACGCCAAGCAGCTGCTCGAGCAGGCCCTGGCGATCTGGGAAGCAGCGCTCGACCCCGAGCATCCCCGCCTGGCCAGCGGGCTCATCAACCTCGGCAACGTCCACTACGCCACCGGCGACTACGACCACGCCGAGGCGCTCATCGAGCAGGGCCTCGCGATCCAGGAACGGGTGCTGGGCCCCGAGCACCCGAGTCTCGCTCATGCGCTCGTGGGTCTCGCCAGGATCGCCCTCGCCAAGCACCGTCCAGGCGATGCGCTGCCGCTGGCAGAGCGGGCGGTGGCGTTGCGAGAGAAGCGTGACATCGCCCCCGAGCTGCTCGCAGAGGCTCGGTTCGAGCTCGCACGAGCGCTCTGGGACGCACCGACGGATGCGAGCCACGATCGCGTGCGAGCCCGAGGCCTGGCCGAGCAAGCCCGCGACGCCCTCCGAGCGGTCGGCAAGGCCGGTGCCAGGCAGCTCGCCACGGTCGAGGCCTGGCTCTCGGCCCCCGAACGCGCCGAGGCGCCCTGACCGAAGCCGGCCAGGACGCCCCGCGAGAGTCGCTCGCTCGCTCGCTCGCGAACCGCTACCCCGCCACGTCCGGCGGCTCGAGCGTCCACGCCCCGCGCATGTTGTGGTTGTTGATCTCCTGCCCCGGCAGCCAGAACCCGGGGTGGCTCGGGTCCACCCCCGCCTGCGGCGGGTCGTCGATCGCCATCACCCACAGCTGCTTGAACCGCGACGCAGGGTTGGTGTCGGTGAGGATGTTGCCGTAGGTCCGCTCGGACACGAACACCAGCCAGAAGTACCCGCCGCGCGACTCGGGCATGAACGTCGGCTCGTAGCACGCCGAGCTCTGGTCGGCGGTCAGGTACCCCGTCCCGCACCCGCGGTCGAGCTGGAGCTGGATCGTGGCGTCGAGGTTGGAGATCCCGAGCTCTCCGAGCGCCCCGCGGGTGCGCGCCTGGGTGGCGCGTCCGTAGGCGACCCACGCCGAGTCCGGGCTCCACGTCGGGTAGTTCACCGTGGTGCGCCCCGCGATCGGAGCCACCAGCTGGTGGTCGTTGGCGAACCCCGGCGTCACCAGATCCACGTCGCTCACCCACAGCGACGAGTTGTTGAAGTCGAGCCAGTTGCCGTCGGTGCGGATCGTGTACGCCAGCTTGGTGCCGTCGGGCGACCACGCCGGGAACGCGGGGAAGCCCCCGCCCACCATCGGCGGCAGGCTTGCCAGCACGGTGAGGCTGTTGGACATGCTCAGGTTCGCGATGCCGCTCGTCTGCCCCCACACCACGTAGTCGCCCTCGGGCGAGATCGCCTCGAAGCCCGAGGTCGTGTCGGTCGCGAAGATCGACGCGCCGTCGGAGGTCTCGAACGTGCCCCACGGGCTATAGCCGCCGTGGAACGCCGCCACCAGCGTCGTGCCGTTGGCCGACACGCTGTGGCACGCCACGCACGTCACGCCCGGCGGCTTCTGGATGAACTGCTCGGGCGCGGGGTCGCCCACCTTGAGCCGCACCACGTTGCCCTGGTTGACCTCCCAGTAGTAGATGGTCCCGATGAGCTCCGCGTCGGCGATGTGCCAGCTCGACTGCACCGGCTGATACACGTTGACGCCGTCGTAGCGCTGCAGCTCCACCGCGATGTCGCCGGCCGCAATCGAGGCCGTGAGCTTCTCCCACACATCGGTGGGCGCAGCGGGGAACGTGTAGCGCCCCGGCACCGCGTTGGTCAGGTACGCCTCGTACTCGAACGTGGGCGCCGTCAGGTGCAGGTAGAAGAAATCCGTGGCGGCCCCGCCGTTCCACTGCACCACCGGTCCGATGAGGTCGCGCGGGAACACGGTGTCGGTGTACGGATAGAGCAGCGCGAGCGCGGGATCGGGCATGACCCCGCCGCCGAACATCCCCTGCGTCACGGGGTCGACCCCGCCTGCGTCGTGGAGGTGCAGCTTGACCGTGGCCAGCACCTCGGCGTCGCCCTCGGCCGAGGTGAAGCCCACGGTGACGATACCGCCCGCGATGCCCGAGGCCGCCAGCTCCCCCGTGGTGGTGTCGATGCTCGCCACGTCGAGGCGATCCACGTCCCACGTGCCGGCCACGGGCACCTCTGCGCCCTCGGCGGTGATGCCGATCGCCTCCATCTGGAGCGGCGGCGGCAGCACGCCGTCGATCACCTCGAGGAACGGATCCTCGGGCGAGAGGCGGATCTCCACGATCTCCGCGTCAGCGCCGGCGGTCGAGTCCGCGCTCGTGACGTCGTCGGCGGTCTCGACCGCGGTGACGCCCTCGCCCTGTGTCGTGGGCTCGTCACTCGTCGTCGCGCCGTCGAGGCCGGTGATACCCAGTCCGTCCCCCCGCTCGTCGCCCGCGCCCCCGCCCTGGCACGCGACCGACGCCGCCAAGATCACCATGGGCACCAAGCGCGTGCCCCACCCAAGGATTGCCCGAAACCCCGTCATCACTGCATTGGACACCAATTCCGGAAACCCTTCCGGGATGCGCCTACGTGGCGTTTTGGTCGCAGGGGGACTGCTCTATCGTGGTCCGGTGATCCACCGGTCGGCCGCAGGGGGATCCACCCGGTAGCGCGAGAGCGAGCGTGGCCGCCGTCCTGCCTTGTTTTGTAAGACCGCCTACATTCGAATGATGTGGCAGTCGCCGTGATCGATGAGCAGCGACCGGAGTCTTTCCCCGTGCGCCCGCAACGAGGGCCTGGAGGAGAGAAGACGATGTCGACACGATGGAGAGCGCTCGCAGTGGTTCGGATGGTCATGCTCGGGCTCGTCGCGACCGCGGCTGGCTGCGACGATCCGTTGATCCACCAGGACACGAAGGGAGCCCAGCACGCCTACGAGGTCCGCGTCCAGAAGTGGATCGAGTGGATCTCGGAGCAGCCCTGGCAGGCCGGCCCGCTGTTCGACGACGACGGCAGCCGCTGCGGCTTCGAGCAGTCCGGTGGCACATGGTTCCTCGCCGGCACCACCGGCGACACGGCCGAGCGCTCGTGCACGATTCCCGCCGGCAAGAAGCTGTTCTTCCCGCTGGTGAACCGCTGGGTCGTGCAGTATCCCGACGCGGTCGACGATGAATTCATCGCCGATGCCACCGAGTACCTCCACGCCAACCGCGAGGCGGTCTGCGAGCTGACGCTGCGCATCAACGGGGAGGATCTGCTGCCCGATCTCGAGACCATGGACGAGGAGCTCTACGCCGAGCAGCTGACGCCGTTCGAGACGGTCTATGGCGAGGATAATCTCGTCGGGGATCCGAGCTTCGCCGGCAACTTCATGAACATGGCGGAGGGGCACTGGGCGCTGCTGCATCCGCTGCCGGCGGGGGATTATGATCTGGAGTTCGGCGGCAAGCAGTGTGATGAGGGGGAGGTGTTCTTCGAGGTGCTGGTCACGTATCACCTGCATGTCGAGGAGGACTGAGCGTCGACCGGGGTTCTCATCAAGAGCGAAGGGCCCGATTCCGACGCATCGGAAACGGGCCCTTCGGGGTGGAGGATGTCGGGTTCGAACCGGCGACTTCCGGCTTGCAAAGCCGGCGCTCTCCCAGCTGAGCTAATCCCCCGGGATCCGGCATCTCGTTACCGCTCGCTCGCGCGAGCCGAGATTCAACCGGGTGGGCGTGGGAGGATTTGAACCTCCGACCTCTGCCTTATCAGGGCAGCGCTCTAACCAACTGAGCTACACGCCCGAGGGACGCGCTTTTTAGCCCCCTCGACCCGGCCTCGTCAAGAGCCGGCTCCGGGCCGTACAGGCCGCATTCAACGCTCGGCGCAATTCGCGCACACCCTACTCCGCCGCTGCCTCGGCCTCGGCCTCGCCCCCGCCCTTGTTGCGCTTCCGCTTGGCCTTCCCCCCGCGCTTCTTTCCGCTCTCGGCCGGCACCCCCTCGGCATCGAGCACCCCCTCGGCCTTCGCGTGCTCGATGACCGCCGCGATGTACCCCATGGCCTCGGGCTCCACCGGCATCAAATGGTGGTGATAGGGCGGCACCTGCTCCGGCGCCCAGCGCAGGAACAGCAGCAGCGACTGCCCTTGCAGCGCGCCCGGCAGATCGTCCTCGGCGCGCACGATCATGAATTGCCGCTCGTCGGTGCCCTTGACCAGCTGGCCTACGAGCACCTTTTGGATCGAGAGCTCGAGGTACTGGTCCTGGCTGCCCTGGTAGCGGCCCTTGCCCCACACCTGCAGCACCTCGACCTCGGCGATCACGTCGGAGTAGCCCAGGCGCTGGGCCAAGAGCCGCTGGTCGCGGATGTCGTGGGGCGCCCGGCCGCGCAGGTTGAGCGGCTGCCGCGTGTAGTCGTCGTCGAACGACTGCGCATAGCGGGCGTCCCACGGCACCGCGTCGCTCGGCGGCGTCAGCTCGCCGGTGGATCGGCGGCCCTTGCAGCCCCCGGCGAGCCCCACGGCCAACAGCGGGACCAGCCACCAAAGCTTGCGCGCACGCGGAACCGACGGGCGGAGCACGGGCCGGAGCCTAGCACGCCGCTGCCGACGAGCCCGACCGCCCCGTCCCCCGCGCTATGCTCCCCCCGCGTGACGTCCTCCCGCCCCCTCGGCCCACGCCGCACGCCCCCCGCGAGCACGAGCTCGCGGGGCCGCGACACCGGCCTCGCCGGCACGCTCCTCTTCGCCTGTGCCACCGGCTGTACCACCGGGAGCGCCATCCCGGCCCTGCCCCCGCCCGTGCCCGAGGTCGTGACCGCCAACGAGACCGCCGGCGATCCCTACGCCGGCCGCTTCCCCATGGACGAGGCGCTCGCCGGGCTGCCGGCCGAGGGCTCGCTGCACGCGGTGCTCGTCACCGACGAGGGCGAGATCGACTGCACGCTCGATCCCGTCCATGCCCCGCTCACCGTGGCCAGCTTCGTGGGCCTCTGCCGCGGCCTGCGGCCGTGGCTCGCCGCCGACGGGCAGTGGCGCACCGAGCCCTACTACCAAGACCTCGTGTGGCACCGCGCCGAGGAGGGCCAGTTCGTACAGACCGGCCAGAAGGACGGCCGCGACGGCGGCGGCTTCGTGCTGCAAGACGAGGTCTCCTACGGCGACTCCTTCGATCGCACGGGCGTGCTGGCCATGGCCAACACCGGGCAGCCGCACACCGGCTCGGTCGAATTCTTCGTGACCACTGGCCCCGCGCCCCACCTCGAGGGCGCCCACACGATCTTCGGCCAGTGCGACGGCGAGGCCGTCGCCCGCCGCGTGGAGCAACGCATCGTGCGAGGCGAGCAGCCCCGGCTGTTGCGGATCGACGTCACCCGTCGATAGCCTTCCCCCGGCGGCCCGCCCGGGTCCGCAACGAGGTCCCGTGAACGCTGCCCCTGCTCCCGTGCTCGCCATCCTCCTCGGGCTCTGCCCGCTCGTCGGCTGCGACTCGCCCGCCGCCAAGACCGACGACAAGGGCAAGACCAGCGACAAGGGCAAGACCGAGGCCAAGCCCGCCGAGACCAAGGCCAAGGGGGTCACCGATGCCAAGGGGGTCACCGATGCCAAGGCCGTCGACGCCAAGGCCGTCGATGCCAAGGCCGCCGACACCAAGGCCGACGCTCCGGCCAAGCGCGCGCCCAAGCAGGGCGCAATGCCGCCCGAGGGCATGACCCCCGAGGACATGAAGAAGTTCGCCGCCGAGACCGGCGACCCCAGCGGCGGCGAATTCACGCTCGCGCAGGCCTTCGAGGGCGACCCCGCGCTCGCCGACAAGGCCGGCGGCACGCTCACCGCCAGCTTCGATACCACCATGGGCGCGTTCGACTGCGTGCTCTACGAGGACGAGGCGCCGATCACCGTCGCCAACTTCGTGGGCCTCGCTCGCGGCAAGCGAGCGACCTACGACAAGAAGACCGACGCCTGGGTGACCAAGCCCTACTTCGACGGCAACATCTTCCACCGCGTGATCAAGGACTTCATGATCCAGACCGGCGACGCGACCAACTCGGGTCGCGGCAACCCCGGCTACGTGATCGTCGACGAGCTGTCCAAGAAGCTCCAGCACGACTCCGCCGGCATGCTCTCGATGGCCAACCGCGAGAAGCCCAACACCGGCAGCACCCAGTTCTTCATCACCGTCAAGGCCACCAAGCACCTCGACGGCAAGCACGCCGTGTTCGGCAAGTGTGCCGATGCCAAGGTCCCGATCGAGATCAGCAAGGTCAAGGTCGACGCTCGCGCGGGCGACCGGCCCTACGAGCAGGTGAAGATCAACTCGGTCACGATCTCGCGCCAATCGAAAGACAAGCCGAGCAAGAAGGGCAAGTAGGCCGGCGCCGGCTCGCCTACGGCAGGGGGTGCTCGGCGAGCCATGCGTCCACCTCGGCGAGCTTCGTCTTCTGGGCTTCGCCGAGCGCGGCGTAGCCATCGCGTGCCTCCGCGGCGAGGGTGCGGGCACGACCGAGGTCGCGGCCCCGGGCGGCGGGGGCGTCCCACAGCGCGTGGGCGAGAGAGAAACGGGTCTCCGCGAGCAGGACGGGGTCGACCTCGACCGTGGCATGGACGGCCAGCGCTCGCTCGAGGGGGGTGAGCGCGTCGGCGGGCTTGGCGAGAGCGAGCAGCGCCCCGCCGAGACCGGTGAGCGCGTGGGCAACATAGGGGTGATCGGGTTCGAGTGCCTTTTCGTAGATGGCCAGCGCCTGCTCGTAGAAGCCGCGGGCTTCCTCGTGCTTGCCCTGCTGTCCCGCCGTGGAGCCCAGGTTGTCGAGCAAGATCGCCACATCGGCATGGTCGGGCCCCAGCGCCTTCTCCGAGATGGCGAGCGCCCGTTCGAAGAAGTCGCGTGCCTGTTCGTGCTTGCCCTGCGCATTCGCAACGGTACCCAGGCTTCCCAGCACCTGCGCCACTCTGGGGTGATTGGGCCCCAGCGTCTGCTCCAGGATGACCCGCGCTCGCTCATGGAAGCCGCGGGCCTCCTCGTACTCGCGCTGCAACGATGCCACCGCGCCCAGGTTGTCCAACACGACCGCCACTGCGGGGTGGTCGGGCCCCAGCGCCTTCTCATCGATGGCCAGCGCTCGCTGCTGGAAGTCACGGGCCTCCTCGTACTTGCCCAATTTCTCCGCCAGCACGCCCAGATTGGCGAGCGCGGCGGCCACTATGGGATGTTCGAGACCCAGCGCCGCTTCATAGATGGCCAACTGCCGCTCGCACAAGTCGCGCGCTTCCTCGTACTTGCCTCGCGTCGCCGCGACATGACCCAGGTTTCCGAGCACGCCTCCCACGTCGAGATGGTCGGGCCCCAGCGCCTTCTCCAGGATGACCAGCGCTTGCTCGTGGAGCCCGCGGGCTTCATCGTGCTTGCCCTGCGCCTGCGCCACGCTACCCAATGAACGGAAGTACCTCGCGCGAGCCTCATCCGTCCCCACCGCCCGCGACAACGGCTCGACGTGCTCCGCCCAAGCCCGAGCCTCGTCGTAGCGCGCGAGGTCGCCGAGGATGAAGACCAGCAGGGCCGAGGCCGCCGCCGCCTCGGCCGTCATGCGCCAGGCCATCGCCGCAACGTATGCCTTCCGCAGCACCGTCACGGACCCTTCGTAGTCACCCGCCTTGTCCCGCAGATCGCCTTGCCGCATCCACGCACGGGCCATCAGCGGCTCGTAGCCGAGCTCCGTGGCGTCGGCCACCACGTCGTCGGCCAGCCGCAGCCCCTCCGCGTACTTCCCGGCGTCCTGCTTGGCGAGCGCCTCCACGAGCCGCTCGTCCAGCACAGCCACCTGCTCCGCCGCCGCCGGGTCCTCCGGCGGCGGCACCTCGGCCCGCAACGCCGGCAGGTCCCGGCAACGCTCCAGCCCAGGCAGGCTCGTCACCGCTTGCACGGCATGCTCCACCACCGTCGCGTCCGCATGCGAGAGCTCGTCGACCATCGCTCGCAGGTGCCGACTTCGCCCTTGCAGGCATCCCATCCGCAGGCTCATCTCCTCCTCGCTCTGCTCATCACGGGTGCGCGTCGCCTCGCACGCCTCGGTGTGCTCGGCGGCCCAGGCCTCGGCGTAGGCGTCCAGCCTCGGCTCCACGCGCTCCCACGTGCCGGGGGCATAGGACAGCTCCGTGCCGAGGATCGCCGCCGCCACCTCCTGCCTGCGCGCTTCGTCCCACACCCCCTCGAGCTGCTTGCGCGCGCCCGTACAGCGACTCCACCACTCCAGCGTCCGAGTGGCCCCCAGCCCGCCGCCGATGGCCACGAGCCCCACGCTCACCCCGACCACCATCCATCGCCGGCGCCGGGGCGCAACGAGGCGCCGTAGCTCCTCGAGCAGCACCTCCATCGACGGCCACCGCTGCGCCGGCTCCATCGAGAGCCCCCGCAGGAGCACCCTGCGCAGCACCACCGGCACGTCGCTGCCCTTGGGTGCCGGCCGCACTGCGCCTTCGCGCATCGAGATCATGAGCGCCGCCATCGAGCTGCCGTCGAACGGTCGCTCGCCGTACACCGCCTCGTGGAGCGACACGCAGAAGCTGAACTGATCGCTGCGTGCGTCCGCTTCCTGGCCCCTCATCTGCTCGAGGGGCATGTACGCCGGCGTTCCCAGCACCGCCCCCGTGGCGGTCAGCGACGTCTCCAGCGACACCACCGCGTGGGAATCCGCGCGGGCCTTCTCGAGCACCACGCGCGGCTCGTCGTCGACCTCGTCGTCCCGCCGCGCCAGCCCGAAGTCCAGCACGCGCGGCCGTCCCTTGTCGTCGACGATCGCGTTGCCCGGCTTGAAGTCCCGGTGCACCAGCCCTCGCTCGTGCGCCGCCGCCAAGCCCGAGCCGACCTGTACCAGCAGCTCCACGCACGCCTTCCAGCTCGGTCGGGGCCGTTGCCGCATCCACTCGTGGAGCGTCTGGCCCTTGACCAGCTCCATCGCCACGAACGTCTGGCCCTCGACCTGCCCGACCTCGTAGACCTGCACCACGTTGGGGTGCGACAGCTTGGCCATCGCCTGCGCCTCCCGCCACAGCCGCTGGGTGTGCTGCTCGTCGATCTCTCGGTGCAGCAGCTTGAGCGCGACCGTGCGATCGAGCTCGCGGTCGTATGCCCGCAGCACCACCCCCATCCCGCCCTGCCCCAGCACATCGAGCACCACGTAGCGCCCCAGCTGCCGCGGCTCGGCGGCGCGCCGAAACAGCGTGTCGTAGGCCTGCGCCTGCTCGGCCGCGTCGATGACATCGCTCGCGTCGGACGGTTTGGCGCGGACCGGCTCCTCCGTCGCCCCCTGCTCGGGCAAGCACGTGTCCGCCTCGGCGAGCGCATCCCTCTCGGTCCTCGCCAGCTCCTCCTCGTGGGTCCCCTCGGTCATGCGCCTCGTCCATCCCCGACGCTCCCGTGGGGATCGAGCGTAACGCCCTCAGCGCGCAATCCCCACCACGCGCCACCGCCCGAACTTCTTCTCGAGCAAGAGCACCAGGTACTCGCCGCCCACCTTCGAGAGGCCGTACACCCGCGCCCCGCCCTCCTCGACGCCCGCGGGCACGCTGCCGAACACCTTGCGCAGGCCCGACGCGGTGTAGACCTTGGCGGCCGTCGGCTTGCCGACCTCCTTGGCCTCCTCGGCCATCGAGCCCAGGATCCCCGCCAGCTCCTCGCGCGTGCGCGCCACGATCGTCTCACCCGAGAAGAACGGCAGGCTCGAGCGCGCCACGAGCTTCTCGGCGTTGCCCTCGTAGAGCAGCTTCATCCACTCGCGCGCCACCGCCCGGGCCTGCGGATCATCGGCATCGGGCGAGCTCTGCAGCGCCTCGGAGTCTTCCTCCTCGGTCTCGGGGATGATCACCTTGTGCTCGCCATCGTGGTCGTGGTCGTGCCCTTCATGCCCGCCACCGCCACCGCCACCGCCACCGCCACCCGAGGGCATCGCACCCGGCGGCACGCGGCTGCCACCGCCACCGCCACCGCCGCCACCGCCACCACCGCCACCCACGCCACCCGGCGGCAGCTCGGGCCCAGCCGGCCCGGCGGGCGCCAGGCTGCGCTCTGCCACTGCCTTGCTGCCACCGCCGCTGCCGCCCGGCCGTCGCGGGGCGAGTCGCTCGCTCTGGCCGCGACCGGGGCGGACCTTCACCTCGGGATCGGGTCGATCGCCCTCGCCAGCGTTGTCGAGGATGAACGGCTGCGCGCCGAACGTGCCGCACGCCAGCTCGTTGCGGTGGAACGCCCAGTGGATATAGATCTTGCCGTTTCCGCTGCGGATCTCGTCCGGCGGCTCGGGGAACGGCCCGGCCGAGTGCACCACCTCGCGGGCCGCGGCATCGAACGACGTGTTGCCCGAGTGGCGCACGGTGATCACCTTGTCGATCCGGCCGTCGCGATCGAGCACGATCTCCACGCGCGTCCACAGCTCGAAGTCGTTGAGCGCGTGCTTGCGCCCGCGCGTGTCGAGCTGCTCGAGGAAGCCCCACGCCCAGCCCTCGTGGATCTTGCGGTGCATCTGCGCGATGAAGCGGGCGAACGGGTGCTTGCGGGAGCGCAGCGCCGTCTGGTTGCCCGGCTGCACCTCGGGGACCATGTTCTCGAGCGGCGATTGCCACGCCGCGCGGGCGTCCTGCCACACCCCCTTCTTCTTGCTCTGCTCGCGCGCCTCCATCCGCTTCTGGGCGTCGACGGTCTTGCCGAACACCGCGTCGAGGTCCTTGTGGCTGAGCTTGAAGCGATAGCGCGGGTCGAATTTCTCCACGCGCGCCTGCTGGTCCTGCGGTGCGATCGAGGCCTGCTCCTGCTGCTCGTGCCGCAGCGCCCCGTCGGCCGCCTCGTCGGCCAGGGCTTCGTAGGCCTCCTGCGCCAGCTTGTGGTCGCGGTGCGGCAGGTCCCGCATCGCCAAGAGGCTCTCGGGCCGCGGATCCTGCTGGTGGGGCTGCTCGTTCTTCGGCGACGGCTTGGTGTTGGGCGCCTCGCGAGCCAGCTTGCTCTCCTCCTGGGCCTGCTGGGCGATCTTGTCCTCGTTGGCCGTGCCGACGTCCGGCTGCTCGCTCGCCTCGAGCTGCGACGCCTGGGTCTTGATCGCGTCTTCCTCGAGGTTGGTCACCTGCGCGCGGGTCTGCTCGACCACGTCGCGGTTGATGTTCGAGAGGTACTCGACGTCCTCCGGCGTCTCCTGCTCGTCGAGCTCGTCGGGCTGCTCGACCATCTTGAGCGCCTCGAGCACGAGCTCCGGCAGCTGGATCTGCGGCTCGGGCTCGGGTTCCGGCTCGGGCTCGGGTTCCGGCTCGGGCTCGGGCTCCGGCTCCGGCTCCGGCTCGGGATCATCGAGCACCGGCTCCGGCTTCTTGGGCTTGGGCTTGGGCTTGGGTCGCTCCTGCTCCGGCTCGGGCTCCACCGGCGGCAGCGGCTCGATCTTGGGCGGCTCGGGAGGCTGTGCCTCGCTGGGCTCCGCCTTCAGGTCGAGGTACGTGACCTCGTCCACCGCCGGCGGAGGATCCGTCTTCAGCAGCAGCGTGACGCCGTAGAACCCGGCCCAGTTGATCGCCACCGACCCGAGCCCGCACAACGCGAGCACGACGAGCGAGCGGCGCCAGCGCGAACGCACCCCCCAAGGGTAGCCGACCCCGCTACCCCCCACCATCGACCCGCGTTCGCCCCAGGCCAAGCCCCCCGACCAACGCACACGTGCCATCCCCCGGCCTTGCCGCCCCGCGCGCTTTCACCCCACCGGGGCCTATGGTTCGCGTGATTCGGAGCTCGCGACGCCACCAGCCTTCGCCACCAACCCGACGACAGGCTACCCGCGGGGGACGGATGTCCACGGTGCGGAAGGCGGTCCCACGCGCCGACCCCGCCGAGATTGGGGTGGTAGCGTGGAATGATAGTGGTGGATCGCATTCACGCATCGGCTCGGGCGTGGGTCATGGCAGTCTCGGGATTATTCGCTTCGTCGTGCGATGACGAGCCGGCGTCCGTGAAGGATGGTCACCGTGATGGTGGGCAGGTCGACGCCGTCGCGATCAACGAAGACGGCAACGAGTCTGAAAGCCTCGATGACCCGGTACCGACGATTGCAACGGCGTGCGACGGTACGCCGCTGCCGAAGTGCGTGCCGGGGTGGACGGGCCCGTCATGCGCCGTGCGGTGCGATGGCGAGGACTGCGGCCTTACGTCGTACTGCCATGGGGACGGCCGTACGTGGGGGATCGCGAGCTTCGGGGCGCGGCTCTTTCCGGCGTCCGCGAGTCTTCCGGACGAGGCTCTCCACGCGCTCTTCGAAGGGTTCATCGTCGCCCACCCCGAAGCGGTGGGGCTCGCGCCGGGCCTCTTGCCGCAAGATCTCGATCTCGTGCCAGCACGGGCCTTTCGCGCGCCGGCGGGGAAGCTCGTGCTGCTACGCTTCGATCAGCGCTACCGGGGAGCTCCGGTGTATGGGCCGGATGGTACGGTGCGGGTGACGCTGGCGCCGGGCGGTGCGATCGCGTTCGACGGGGCGATCGTGGACGGGCGAGCCGTGTGGGCGAACCTCGAGCAGCAGGCGAGTGAGGATGTCGCTCGGAGATCGATCCTCGCGCATGCAGTCGAGCGCTCGGGGCTGCCGGCCGAGGAGCTCGGGGTTGCCGGCCTGCATCGGGTCGCGGTGCCGGGGGTGCAGCGCATCGGCTGGGTAGGGACGGTGCGGTCCGGGGTCGCGCACGTGGCAACGATCGTGGTCGATGGTGATCCGGAGGCGAGCTTTCCGTTGCCGATCCTGCACGCGGAGCACATCGAGGCGGCGGGGCTGGCCAACGAGGTCGACATCGGCGTGCTGGCCGAGCACCCGGCGACGGACGTGTTCAGTCCACCCGATGAGACCGCGGGAATCGGGCAGCTGTTCGACGGCAGCCCGCTGCGGGGATCGACGCGCGGGGCCGAGGTGATCGTCGGAACCGAACGCGTGATCGGGTATGACGCCAGCAGTGCGCTGAGCCTCACCGACATCGGAAGCGTGCCGCCGCTGGCGAGCGCGACGCCGGGCTTCAACGCGATACCCGGAACTATCGCCTACGACGTGCAGAACCACTACGTGCGCGTGCAGAGCTTCTACTCGTTCGCGGATCGGTACATGGCGGGGGTCTGGGAGTCGCTCATCGCAGCTTCGAGCTTCCCACCGGGGGAATTCGCGCCGCGGGTCATGCTGTGGATCGACCCGGGCTTCGATGTGTGCGAGATGGCGAGCTACTGCACCAACTACATTCCCCTCGAAGGGATGGACCCCCAGTTCATTGCAGCTGAATACGTGCAGCCCCTTGGTGGCCTCGTCGTCGAAAACCTCGCATATATCGCCATCGAGACCGAAGGCGCGCCGGCTCATGTGCTCGCGCACGAATTCGGCCACAGCGTCGATCTCTTCGCAGCGCCGTACGCCATCCACTCAGGCCTCGGCTGCACGGGTGCTCCCGGCTGCGCCCCGAGCTGCCAGCTCGACACGACGGAAGAAGCTCCGACGCTGAGCGAGTCGGCGGCGCAGCTGTTTGCCATCGCCGCGACGAGTGACCTCTACCCCGTCGCGACGTCCGACAACTGCGCTCCACTCTTTGCCATCAGCCTGGGCGACGACGCAGCCCCACATAACGACGCGTGCCGCTCGGATGGAGAACCGTACTCGCACTTCCTCGAGCTGCCCTGTCCACTTGGCATGGGAAGCTGCGATCACGACTTCGACGTGGGTATGGAGATGGGCCAGCCGACGGGCCTTTGCGGTCCGTCGAAGGGCTATCGAATCGACAGCATCCACCAAGCGTTCTGGGAAATCTTCCATGCCGAAAGCTGCGAAGCGTTGCCGCCGTATACTTGCACGCCGATGGGCCTGCCGGTCGGATTGTCGGCGAGCGATGCCTTCATGCCCGCACTGCTCTACGCGCTGCGGGTCGACGCGAAATCCTTCCGCCAATTCATCGACGCATTCGCGACACACGTGTCGTGCAACCTCGGCACGAATGTCTACGAGGAGGTCAACGCCGTGCTCTGCCATCACGATCTTCGAGCGTGTGATGCGCCGCCGCCGGCGATCTGCGAGACGTGCGGCAACGGCATACGCGAGGGCGCCGAAGCCTGCGACGGCAGCGACCTCGGCGAAGCGAGCTGCGAGGGCCCGGGGTTCGGTGGCGGTGTGCTTGGCTGCGATGCATCATGTATGATCGACATCTCGATGTGCGAGGCCGCTGAAACCGGGGTCGACGCGACGGGGGCAACGGACCCAGGGATGGATGTCACTGGTTCTGAGACGAGCCTTGGCGATACGACCAGCGGTGGCGCCGGAAACAATGGCGGCAGCGATGGATGCCGATGCAGCGCGGAACCTAGGCGCCGAGCAGGCCTCGCTGTGGCTGGCCTGGGCCTCTTCGGCGTCCTCGGTGCACGTCGTCGCCGCCGGAGTGGCAAGGCGATCGCCGCGCTGGCATCGATCCTCGCGGGCTCGAGCATACAAGGGTGCTGCGACCCAGCAGTCGCGACGGAGGTGTCATCGGCCGGCGAGTCGTCGGCCACGAGCGACGGTGGCTCCTCCGAGTCGACCGGAGAGCCCGCGCTTCCGGAGTGGGCGATCGGTATCTTCAGCAGTGAGTCCGACAAGGTCGGAATGTCGTTCTCGGGGAACCCATACTGGTGGGGCAACATCCAGGTTACCGCCCAGGGAGCGGTCTTCTTGGATTCGTATAGTTGCTCCGGGCTCATTGCGGGGCAAGAGTTTCGCTGGACATTGGCCGACGACGGACAGAGCTTGAACGTCCAAACGGTCCCCCCCGCTGACGTCTTTACGTGGGGCAATGGTAACCAAGTGTCCGAGGTCATCATCGAGCGCGGTGGCTCGTGCGATGCAATCGTGATTCGCTACCACCACGTCGATCCAATGATATGGGCCGTGAGCGAGCAGCATCGTGGAAACGTCTGCGCCAGGGCCCCCGGTCCAGACGGTTGCACATTTACGTTCGAGTGGTGCGACGGCGTGCCACCCCCACCTTGCGAATGACTGGTCATGCGCTGCGAGAGCTGCGAGAGCTTCGGTGCCTTCGCTGCACGCTCGCGCGGCCGGGTGGTACCAGGGTCGTAGCGCTGGCCATGTGCTCGCGGGCTGGTGCGAGAGCTTCGGCGCCAGCCTCCGACGACACACCAACCAGCCCCCCTTGGGGGGCACCTGGTTGATCGCCAGCCCGAGGCGCCCGCGGGGGGGGCCAAGGAGCCGGGCTAAACTAGTGCAGGCGGCGGTAGACGCCGACGACCTTGCCGAGCACCTCGACCGCGCGGAACTCGTCGCGGCTGACGTAGATCGGCTGCATGGTCGAGTTCGCGGGCTCGAGGCGGATGCGATCGCCCTCGTGGTAGAAGCGCTTGCAGGTCGCCTCGCCCTCGATCATCACGACCACGATCTCGCCCTCGGACGCGGTGCCCTGCTTGCGCACGAAGATGTAGTCGCCGTCGAAGATGCCGGCGTCGATCATGCTCTCGCCGCGCACCACCAGGCCAAAGACCTCCTTGGCCTTGACCGCGCCCAGGAAGTAGCGATCGACCACGACGCGGTCGATCACGTTCTCCTCGGCGAGGATCGGCTCGCCCGCGGCCACACGGCCCAGGATCGCGATCTCCATCTCGTCGCCGCGCCGGTTGTCGGTCGACTCGGACGAGACGCCACGGGGCTGGTCCAGATCCTCGAGCGGACGCAGCGCACGGCTCTTGAGCTCCTCGCGAACGAGGTAGCCCTTGCGCTCGAGCGCCTTGAGGTGGTCGTTGACGCCGTTGGTCGACCGGATGCCCATGTGCTCCCCGATCTCGCGGAGTGTCGGCGGGTATCCACGATCGGTGAGACAGTCGCTGATGAATTGCAGCGCTTGACGTTGCCTTTGGGTGAGGGCAGGTCGCACGAGCGATCTCCTTGGTCGACGGGTGAGGTGCGAATCCCGGGGTGAAGGGACTCGGTCGACTGGGCGCCGGAAGGGCGAAGATGGGGTGAGCGGACGTTTCGCCCAACGAATGTTCAGGCGAAGCGATGTGGGTGATTTGCACCGAGCGCACGAGGCGCTCGATACTGAACACGTGTACTGCAATACTGCACCATTGGTCAAGCCTCGGCAAAAAAGTTGCGAGGTCGAGCACGGCGCCGGCCGGCCTCGGTTTCGCGCACGTGAACGGCGCGGCCTCGCGTGTCATGATCTCGGGGCACGGGCGTCGCCCGGGCGGAGCAACGCCGCATGAGTCCGAGACTCGATCTCTTCATCAAGGCCCTCATCACCGGCCTCGGCTACAAGCTCGGCGCCGAGGTTGGTCGCTACGTGGCCACCCGCCTCGGCATCGTCGACAAGGACAAGGCCAAGGCCGAGGAGGCCGAGGAAGAGCTGCCCGAAGGGATACCCATCAAGCCCCCGGACGACGGCAAGGATCCCATCGGATAGCCGCGCGCCGGGCCCCATCGGGCACGTTCCCCCGCTCGCCCCCCGGCCCGGCCGGGCGGCTCGAGCCGCCTACTTCTTGCCTGGGCGCCCTTCGTGGCCCGGCTCGCCCCGGCTCCCGCGATCCTCGCCCTGGTGGCGGATCTTGGCCTCCTGGCGGGTGATCTCCGGCTGCGCCGGCCCATCGCCCTGGCGAGAGAAGCGGACCTGCATGTTCACGTCGATCACCAGGCCCGCGATGATCTGCTGCAGCAGGTCGGCCGCGTCCATCTTGTCGAGGAAGTTCTTCACCTCCGCCGAGATCACCCGGACGAGCTCCTCCTTGGTCGCCTGAGTGACGCCGGCGACAAGGCCCGAGCCGCGCCGGAACGCTGCTTCGGGATCCAGGAGCCCCGTGAGCTGCTCGCCCAGGCGCTGGAAGCGGCTGCCCTTCTCGCGGTGCCCTTCTTCGCCCGGCTCGTCGTCGTCCGGCTCGTCCGTCATGGCGCGCACGCTAGCAGGCCCTGGTGCGGGGCTCCACGACCCTTCCCACTCTCCCCCACCGATCTGCCTCGGGATCGCCCAGGATCGCGGCCCAAATCGTGCCCCGTGGTCCCTTCGGGATCCGGAATTCTGCGGCGCCGAGGCCGTGGAACTATGTCCGCAAGCGAACCCGGAGGGCCCGGAGGGGGGGTTCCCAATGGCTCCGGGAATGTGTTAATGACCGCCACGCGTCTGGCGAGGCGCTCCGACCGGCACTTTCGAGTGCTTTTTTGGCGGTCGGTCCTTTGTCCCTTAGCATCTCCGTACACACACCTACATCGGATTACCCCCGACCCAATGTAGGCCCGCCGGAGCTCCGGACGGACCGAGCAGACCCCCCGCCCCAAGGTTCTACCTCCCCATGACCGCGTACTACCTCGGAAATCTCTGCGCCGCCCTCGTCACCGTGGGTCTCCTGGTGGGGACCCTCCGCTTCACGCGCAGACTCAGCTAGCCATGCCCCCCCGCAGCCGCCGGTAGGCAAGCGAGCAACCAGCTGCCCCCAAGGGGGCCCACCCCGGCCCCTGCGCCAGCCCCCAGAAGGGGCCACTCGAGCCCGGCGACGTCCAGCGTCGCTTCTCCTCCCCCGGCAGGAGCCCGTGAACACCCCCCGCAAGCGCATCACGGGCGCGTTCCTCATCGAGGAGGACGACGACGCGGCTCGCACCGGGCGGACCCTCAGTCGCTTCAGCCAGGAGGACTTCCACGAGCTGAACCTGCTCCTCCGGGGCGACTCGGTGGTCGACTGGCACCGGCTGGCGCTGCGCAGCGAGGACGACGTGCTGCGGCTCCTGCGGGTCAATGGCTTCGAGCCCGACGACCCCGGCGATCTGCAGCGGCTCGAGGCCATGCGCGAGGAGGCGGTCGAGTACCTCCGCCGCTCGCTGCGGCTGCGCATCGACCCCGTGGTCGCCCGCGAGCTGCCCGCGCTCGCGCTACCGCTCATCGCCTCGAGCCGCACCAAGCACCAGCGCCACGCCTGCGTGCTGCTCAAGGTGATGCACATCATCTATCACCTCGACGCCCGCGAGCTCCGCACCGTGCTGCCCATCGCCGACGGCGTGCTGTTCGGCGCCGTCGAGCAGAGCGTGGCCGACCTGTTCGAGCAGCTGCGTGGCTCGGGCGTGCCGGTGGCCGAGTTCGCCTGGTCGCGCAAGAACAAGGAGTCGCTGGTCACCAAGCTCCTCGTCAAGCGAGAGACCAGCGCCGCGCGGGTGTTCGACCGGCTGCGCTTTCGCCTCATCGTCGAGCGCGACGCCGACGTGCTGCCCACGCTCAACCTGATGCTGCGGCGCTTCATCCCGTTCAACTACGTGGTGCCCGGCCAGACCGACAACACGCTGGTGGACCTCGCCGCGTTCGAGCGCCGCGCCAGCAAGTTCCGCCCGGTGATGGCCGACACCGGCGAGGGCCGGCCCCCGCAGAACGAGTTCTCGGGCAAGGGCTACCAGGTGCTCAACTTCATCGCCGACCTGCCCGTGCGCGTCGATCGGCTGCTGGCCCACACCCCCGAGGCCCACCTCGCCCCGCCCGGCAGCGTGGTGTTCGTGCTCACCGAGTTCCAGGTCGTCGACCGCAAGCGCGCCGAGGCCAACGAGCAGGGCGAGCGCTCGCACGAGCGCTACAAGCACCGCCAGTACCTGCGCGTGCGCGAGCGGCTCTTGCGAGGCCCGCGCGACGGCGAGGACGGGTTCGAAGACGACGACGGCTGAGCGCGCCCGTTCACGGCGCCGGCGGCTTGGGCTCGAGCACCTGCACCACCCACACCACGCGAGCGCGTCGCGGCCGGCACCGCTCCTCGGTGCACGTGATGTACTCGACCAGGCCCTCCACCTCGTGGCGGCCCGGGGTGGCCGGAGCCACGTAGCGGGCGCGCACCCGCGGCTGCGAGGCCTGCGGGTCGACCACGTCGGCCTGCCCCAGGCGCGCCTCGGGCAGCCCCACCGTCGTCGACGACAGCCGCACCGAGAGCGGCGCCACGGCGGCCGGCGTGTCGAGGATGGTCAGCGACAGCTCGCCCACCGCCCCCGCGAGCAGCGGCACCGGCTGCGACACCTGCACCCGCGCATCGAACCCGAGCCCGAGCTGCTCGGCGGCGAGCAGCACCCCCAGGGCGCGGGCAACGGCAGCAGCGGTGGTCAGCACGGGCGCGATGGTACCAGCCCCCAGCCCCCTCTTTGGGGGCACCTCGTGGGTGGCTCGCAGCTAGCCCATCTGTGACCACCGGCGCACGCAATTACGACCGTGCTCCTTGCAGTGATAGAGCGCCTGATCGGCGCGCTCGAGCAGCTCGCCGCGATTGCGCCCGTCGGCCGGGAACTCGGCCACGCCCATCGAGATCGTCACGTTGAACGTGCCGTGCTCCGAGGTCATGGTGAGCGCCGCGAGCTCCTTGCGCAGCTCGTTGGCGAAGTGCTCGGCCCCGGACCCGTCGGTGTCCGGCAGCACCAGCACGAACTCCTCGCCGCCGTAGCGCGCCACCAGGTCCACCCGCCGCGAGCGGCCGCCGAGCACCGCCGCGGCCCGCTGCAGCACCGCGTCGCCCACCGGGTGCCCGTAGGTGTCGTTGACGCTCTTGAAGTGATCGATGTCGGTGAGGATGACCGCGTACTTCTGCCCCGTGCGCTCGGCCAGCGCATGGACCTGATCGAAGCGCTCGTTGAACGCCCGCCGGTTGGTGAGCCCCGTGAGCCCGTCGGTGGTCGCCCGCTCCTCCATCGACTGGTACATGAGCGCGTTCTGTACGCTCACCCCCACCTGGTGGCTGATCACGCGCAGCATGTCGCGCAGCTCCCCCGGGTACTGCTGCGCCCGCGACGAGGCCAGCGTGATCGCCCCCAGCACCTGGTCGCCCCGCTGCAGCGGCAGCACCAGCAGGCTCTTGGCCCCCCGCAGCCGCGTGCGCGGCGTGAACACCACAGTGTCGCCGTCCACCAGGTCGCCGTTGGCCGGCATGTGGTGGCGGTTCTTGATCGCCATGCCGAGGAGCGAGCCCTCGCCGGTGAAGCGCAGGCCCGTGAGACGCTCGCCGAGCTCGGCCCAGCGCGCCGCGCCCTTGGACGGGCCTTCGGGGGCGTCGGCTTCGGCGCCGGCCCCATGAGGCTCGCCGTCGGCCCCGGGGACCGTCGCCTTGGACGTGGACGAGCCTGCTGGATCGCCCTCGGTGCCGATCGCCTTGCTCTCGCCCGGGGGCACGTCCACGCCCACCACCTGGTGCTCCGCCCCTTCCACGTCGGCGCGGGTGATCACCGCGAGATCGTAGTGGGTGATCGCCCGCAGCGCCGCGAACGTCTTGCGGTGCACGTCCTCCATGGTGAGCGCCTCGTTGAGCAGCTCGGACGCGCGATAGAACTGTTCCTGCTCGTACTTGCTGCGCTCGACCGCCGTGAACACCCGCTCGTGCTCCACCACCCGCAGGATGTGGGCGGCGGCCTTCACGAGCACCTCTTCCTCGGCCTCGGTGAACGGGCGGTCGCCGGTTCGATCGGCGCACAGCACCCCGCGCAGCGTGCTGCCCCCCCCGGCTCCTCGACCATCCAGGAGCGGCACCGCGCAGAGGTCCGTGACCCCGGCCGAGCCCGAGTCGTAGTACGGCGGCAGCCGCTTGCCCGACAGCGCCCGCAGGCGCAGCGGCCGGGGCTCGGCGAGCACGCTCGTCAGGATCCCCGGGCCCTCGAGCACCCGCGCCTCTGTCACCAGCTCGCTGTCGGTCGACATCTCCTTGACCACCAGCCGCGGCAAGCGGCGCCCCTTGGCCGAGCGCTGCGACGCGCTGGCGTGCTCGCCCTCGCCGCCCGCGACGGCTTTCTCCGGCTCCGGGTCGTCGCACCACAGGAGCGTGCACGTGTGGAGCCCGAGCGCCGTACGCAGGAGGTCCACGTTGTGGAACAGCTGCTCGTGGATGCTCTCCACCGCCGCGTGGGCCATCGCGAGCTCTTCCTCGCCGCGGCTGCGCACGCGGCTCTGGGGCGGCAGCGCGGCCGAGATCAGGCGAAAGTCGCGGGCTTCCTGGCGAATGCGAGCGAGCGTGCTGCTGACCTTCTGGTCGTGCCCACGTCGCAATCGGCGGACCAGCGACGACAGCACCAGGAGGTTGCCCGCCGCGAAGAACCCCACGAACGTGAGGTGGGACGCCGGCAGGGCCCAGCCATGCCGGTCGATCGTCCGCCAGCCCACCAGCCCCTCGAGCGCCACCGTGGCTGCGATCCACGCCACCGCCGACGCGCGGTGGCGATGCACCACCATCAGGAACGAGACCAGCGCGTAGACCAGCGGGTAGAGGAACGAGCGCAGCCCGCCGGTCGCCGCGATGAGGAAGTACACCGCCGTCAGCAGCAGCAGCCCGATCTCGAGCTCGCCCCAGGCCGTGCCCGTGCTCGCCGTGGTGCCGGTCCCCGGCCCGCGCTCGGGCCACAGCTCGCGCGACACCGCCAGGAGCAGCGTCAGCCCGAACATCGTGGCGATCGACAGCGGCAGCATCTCGCCCCGCCACAGCGCCTGCCCCGACAGGAGCCCGAGGCCGAGCAGCGGCCACAGCCCCACCAGCACGAGCAGCGCCCAGCGCTCGCCCAGCCACCGCCGCCACGGGAAGGGCCGTCGTGCCGCCGCGCGCATCACTGGCCTCCGCCGGCCTCGGGCCGCTGCACCTCGAACACCACCTCGCCGGCCCGCACGAGGTTCAGGTCCTCTCGCGCAATCCGCGCAACCTCACGCGGATCGGTCTTGAGCGCGTGGATCTCCGCCTGCATCAGCCGGATCTGCTCGCGCAGCACCTCGTTGCCCGAGAGCAGCTCGTCCCGTTCCCGGGCCACGCGCTCGAGGTCCTCCGAGCCGGCGGTCAGCTCCAGCCGCTCGGGCCAGTACGCGATGATTCCGGCCGCCATCGCGGCCAACAGAATGCGGTTCACCCAGTGCATCGGCGCGAGGCCAAGCTACTGAAGGCGCCCCACCCGGCCAAGAAATCGTCCGCCGGCCGCCCCGGCGCCAATAACCACCTTATCCTACCTCGACATACCCGGACAAAAACCGGGAGACACGCGGCCCTCCGCTGTGCCTCAATTGCCGCCGCACCCGACCTCGAGCGATGGGGTGCAACCCAAGCTGCCATTTCCTCCACATAGGCCTCGGTCGCGGTGGACCAACGTTTCGTCCGCCCGATCTCGGAAGGCCCGCTCGGGATCTCGCCTCATGCACATTCACTCCGTCTCGTCCCACGCAAGCTCTCCCTCTGCGGCCGTGCGGTCGCCCGCGAGCCTGGCCGCCATGGTCGGCTTGCTCGCCCTGGCCAGCGGCTGCCCCGATGGTGGCGGCACCCCTGCCGCCACCGAGACCGAGGGCACCACGACCGGAGACACCACCGGCACCCCGCCCGTCACCACCACGCCTCCCGGGCCCACCACGACCACCGGCGAGGACACCACGAGCGGCCCGCCCGTGACCTGCCCCGAGGGTCCGCTGCCCGCCCCCACGCTCGTCGCGCCCACGAACGCCGCGCTCGACATCCCGATCCAGGCGGAGCTGTGCTGGCAGGAGGTCGACGACGGTTCCTCGTCGGTGCGCTACCGCGTGCTGCTCGACGGCATCGACCTCACCGAGGGCGGCAAGCTCGGCGAGCCCGGTGTCGAGGGCAACTGCCTCGGGCCGCTCGACTTCAACTACGAGCAGGACTACGAGTGGCAGGTGCAGGCGTTCGCGTCGGGCTGCGAGGGCAGCGACTCGGAGCTCAGCGAGATCTGGACGTTCCGCACCATCGCCGACGGCTTCACCGAGACCGTGTTCGAGGATCCGTTCGACGACGACCTCGGCTGGGAGCTCGGCGGCGACGCGCTCTCTGGTGCGTGGATGCGGGGCAACCCCGTGCCCGCGCTCGACTCGGGCGAGTCCTCGCAGCCCGACAACTGCGCGGCCGGTGACTGGTGCTACTTCACGGGCCAGAACCCGCTCGGCGCCCCGTCCAGCGCCGACGTCGACGGTGGCTCGACCACCATGACCTCGCCGCCGTTCGACCTCAGCGCCTACATGGCCGTCTCGGTGACGCTCGACCGGTTCTTCTACAAGTCCTCGTTCCCGCAGTCGGGCACGAGCTTGCTCGTCGAGCTGCTCATCCCCAGCGAAGATTCGCCCACCGGCTACCAAGCCGTCGTGCTCGAGCAGCTCGACAGCGAGGCGCAGGCCACGGGTGCCAACACCTGGACCCCGCGCGAGTACGTCGCGTGCGGCGTGCCGATGGTGCAGGGCTCGCGCCTGCGGCTGACCGCCACCGACCTCGGCAACGGCATCCTCGAGTCGGCCATCGACAACGTCGTCGTGCGCGGCCACATCGGCAACGACGTCTGCGACGGCGGCGTGGGTGCGATCTGCGACCCCAACGCCGAGAATCCCTGCGCGGACGACCTGCTCTGCTGCGCGCAGGGCACCTTCAACCATGGGGTCTATCGCTGTGCGGAGGCCGTGCCCTCGGTCACCTATCCCAACCCGGGTGGTGGCATGGGCACGTTCAACGGCCCGCTCGGCTGCGACGCGCCCGACATCTTCGCCGTGGAGAGCGCGCTCGATCCCTACGAGCACAACATCTTCGTCGACGAGGACAGCTGCCTGCTCTACGAGGGCTGCGTGGCCGCCCCCGGCTGGCGCCACGTGCTCAGCTTCGACACCTTCACCCCCAACATCGGCTCGAACGACCTCAAGATGGGCGTGCCGAGCAACCATCCCGATCTGTTCCACTACAGCGAGTGCCACGGGCACTTCCACTTCGACGGGTATGCCCACTACCAGCTCGTCGACGACAGCGGCACTCCGGTCGCATTCGGCCACAAGCAGGCGTTCTGTCTCATCGACCTCAACAACTGGTCCGGCTGGGACAACTACAACTACGACTGTGGCAACCAGGGCATCAGCGTGGGCATGGGTGACGTGTACGACGCCAGCCTCGATTGCCAGTTCATCGACATCACCGATGTACCGCCCGGGGACTACACGCTGCGGATCGAGCTCAATCAGCCCTTGCCGGAGACCGCCGTGCCGCCGCTGGTGGAGCGCAACTACGACAACAACATCACGGAGTCGCCGGTGACGATCGTCGGCGGATGAGCGCGGAGCGAGCCGCTGGCTCGCTCCGGATCTCGGCCCGCGTCGGTGCTCCGGCGCGGGCCGAATCGCGTTCGGGGCGCGGGGATCCCGGGCGGCGTAACCGGAGCGCGGGCGGTGGCGAACGGGCGGGTGATGACGGACACCACCCTCACCTTCTACTGGGGCAGCGGCAGCCCCTGGGCTTGGCGTGCAATGCTCGGGCTCGAGCTCAAGGGGCTAAGCTACGAGTCGAAGATCTTGCAGTTCAGCAAGGGCGAGCACCGGAGCCCCGAGATGCTGGCGCGGAACCCTCGCGGCAAGGTGCCCGTGCTCGTGCACGGTGATGTCGTGGTGTACGAGTCGCTGGCGATCCTCGCGTATCTCGACCGTGCGTTTCCCGAGCCGCCGATCTTCGGTGCGACGCCGCAGGAGGCCGCCGCGGTGTGGAGGCTCGTGTCCGAGCACGACGCGTACGTCGTTCCGCTCGGCACGCGAGTGATCCGCCCGCTGTTCACCAGTCCCGAGGCGGTGGCGGAGAAGGCCGACGACATCCGGGCCGGCGCCGACGAGCTGCACAAGGAGCTCGGCACCGTCGAAGCGCGGCTCGCCAGCGGCGGGCAGTGGCTCGCCAGCAAGGCGCCCTCGGCCGCGGATGCGGCGTACTTCGTGTCGGTGCAGCAGATCCTGCGGGCCGCGGGCAAGCCCGCCGCGGAGCCGCTCGGGCTCGGGCTGCTGCCGCTCGAGCAGAAGTATCCGAAGCTGGCCGCGTGGGCGGAGCGGTTCGCGAAGGTGCCGGGTGTCGCGCGGACCTGGCCGCCGCACTGGACGGAGAAATAGCGCGTAGGGCCCGGCCGAGCGAGCGCCTTGGGATCAGCGACCGTGCAGGATCCCCAGGCGCTCGAGGCCGCAGCCCTTGGCCTTGTCCATCACCTTGACGACGAACTGGTGCTCGGTGGCCGCATCGGCGCGGATGTTGACGCCGGTGGAGTCGTCGGAATTGGCCGCATTGCACAGCCGCCGCTCGAGCTCCGCGTCGTCGACCACCTTGCCGTCGATCTCGATCTTGCCATCGGAGGTGACGGTGACCACCACCGCCTTGGGCTCTTGCTTCACGTCGGCGTTGTTGGCCTTGGGGAGCTTGACCTTGAAGGACGGGTTGTTCTCGAAGGTGGTGGTGAGGATGAAGAAGATGAGGAGCTGGAACACCACGTCGATGAGCGGCGTGAGGTCGATGAGCACGCTGCCGTTGCTGCGCCGGCGTGCCCGGAGGCCCTTGGCGCGGTCGAAGCTCACGCCTCGGCCTCGTCGGCCCGAGCCTTGGCCGACTCGGGCTTGACCGCTCGCTCGGACTTCGCCACCGCCTCGACCTTCGCCTGCCGGCCTGCGCGCAAGGCATCCTCGAGCAGGTCCACGATCCCCATCGCGTCTTCTTCCATCTCGATGATGAGCCGGTCGTTGCGACCTTGCAGGAACTTGTAGCCCATGAGCAGCGGGATCGCGACCACGAGGCCTGCCGCCGTGGTGATGAGCGCTTGCCAGATGCCGGTCGCGAACGTATCGGGGCGAGCCTGCGGGTACGCCTCGACGAACGCCTTGAACACCTGGATCATGCCGATGACCGTACCGAGCAGCCCGAGCAGCGGGCTCGCGGAGGCCATGGTGCCGACGATCTCGACGTTGCGATCGAAGTGGGCGACCTCGCGATTGCCGACTTCCTCGACGGCTTCCTTGATCTCCGCGCGGCTCTTGTCGTGCGAGTAGGCGCGCAGCGCCGCCGCCATCAGCATCGCGATGGAGCTGCGGTTTTCCTCGCAGAGGAGGAGCGCCTCGGAGGTCTTGCCCTTGGAGACCATCGCGCGGATGCGATCGACGAACGCGCGGGGGAGGACGCGCGGGCGCTGGAGGGACCACAGGCGCTCGAGGACCACGGCGACGCCGACGACGGAGGCGGCGAGGATGGCCCACATGAGCGGGCCGCCTTGCTCGAAGAGCTCTGCGAGGTCCATGAGGGGCGGGTGCGGCCGGGGGGAATGATGAACGGGGTGTTCTCGCGCGGCAAGGTCGCAGGGGGGAGCGCAGGGTGGCGTGCAGGGTGGGGTGCGGCGGGGGGAGGCCGTGGGGCTACGCGGGCCTAAAGGCCGCGTAGGAGGGCGTAGCGTGGGGAAAATGGGGGTTGACCTCGGGGTGGGTGGCTGATAATCATCCGCGCCCACCGAGCGGGAGAGCCGCGACGGAGGGAGTCCCGGGGCAATAGCTCAGCTGGGAGAGCGTCGCGCTGGCAGCGCGAAGGTCAGGGGTTCGATCCCCCTTTGCTCCACCAAGACGGCTTCGTAGGGGGACCTACGGAGCCGTTTCTGCGTCTCCGGCTCTGGCGGTGCCCAAGCGATGCCCAGGGTTTGCCCATCCTTGGGGCCCGATGACGATCCCAGTGGGAGCGCCAGCGCCTTACTCCACCGGCTCTTCGAACACCGCGCTCGCAGTATCGGCCTCCCGGCGACACATCGAGGTAGAGCTGCCTGGTCATGAGGTGGACGCGGCCGGCCAGCGTTTGGACGGTCTGCACCTCGATGCCGCGGGCGGGTCGAGTGGAAGGGCCCGCGGGTGATCCAGATGTGGCGCGGCATGAGCTCGAAGCGACGGCCCACCTGATTGCGGGCGAGCGAGCGGCAACAAGGCTCGAGAAGCACGTGCGGGTCGTGAAGGTGACGCGGGAGCATCCGCAGCACTCTTACTAAGCGCTGTACAGGTCAATCATCCAGATCGGCTTTCGACGGCCGCGGGGTTGACGCCGACAGGATACCGCAGCGGCTCGGCAAACCCCGAACCACTTCGGTGCCCACGAGGACGAATGTACTGCTCCAGCGGAGTATAACGTCCGTTCACATTCGTTTGAACATTATCCTCATCCGGCCCGCGAGGTTAGAATCTTCATTCCTCGGCTCATGTCCGTCGGCCTGCGAGCATCGCCTTCCAGCGCCATTGACGTCAAAGAGGCAGTAGCTCCTGGAATCGCGTCTCATGCCCACGGCCTTCATCTCCTACAGCCCCGACTCTGAGAAGCACCGCGAGCGGGTGTTGGCTCTCGCTGCACAACTCCGCAACGATGGGATCGATGTACGCCTCGACCAATATTCTCCCCACCCCCCAGAGGGATGGCCAGCTTGGGCTCGGAAACAAGTCACCGAAGTCGACTTCGTTCTCATGATTTGCACTTCGTCCTATCTGCAGTATCGCGAAAGCCCCGAGCCGGGGAATGATGCAGTAACCCGTACCATTCGTTGGGAGGCTATACTCACAGAGAATCTACTCTACGAAACGGGGGCACGCAACGAGCACATAATCCCCATACTTTTCGAGGGCAGCACCGAACGAGACATACCACTGATATTTCGGGCCTTCACATACTATCGACTTCCTTCGGACTATGGCGATCTATACCGACGCATTACCAATCAGCCCTTTCAGTCACCTCCTCCCCTCGGCAAAATCCGCCTCATACCTGCTGCTTCGCCATCCGGCTTCCTCGCCAGCGCTCTCATCGAAGACCCCCATGCGACTCTTGTTCAGCAACTCGAACCCCTATGGTGGCATAGGGTAAGATTGGGCATGGCTCACGCCGAGTTGCCTGGGACTATTATTGAACCCCCTGCAAATACCAATGCTCCGCTCCTGAAAACTTCAACTATTCGTTCAAAGCTACCGACGAGCGAAAGCTACTTCATGTTGCAAGAGGACCGTTTGACCATTCCACTAGAAAAGCCCTTCGCAGCAGAAGAAGCTTTGGATGGCGCACAAAGGGGAGCGTTGGCCGAACTCGGAACTACTGGTACTGGACCACTCAACCTTGTGTCCTCGCGCACAACTGTCGACGGATATCCTGCGCGCAAACTCTTCATCGAGCAGTCGAACTGCAAGATCTGCGTCACCTTGGTAGCCGTACATGAGGTTCACTACTGGGCACTCTATGCAGCAGTCGTTGCGACGATACCAGAACGACTTGACATAGCGAAGCAGTTCCTTACAACTCTCCGCATTAAAGGCCCTCCGCCTCAACCCTGGCGGTGGAAGCGACTCGATTTGGGCAGGGCATCCATCGAGTGGCCAACGGAACCGAAAACCGAGACTTCTCAATCAGATAGCACCCAGCACGTAACGCTACGCGTCATCCGGATGACCAGCGAGACTCCGCATGCGATATTCGCTCTGGAAGAGTTGTCCCAAATCCAAGGAACTCCGTTCCTTTCTTCAGCACAATGGCTCAATCATGCAAGAGACACGCGACTTCGCCACTTGAGGGGAACAGTAGAACTCGAGAGGATCGTGCACTATGGAGACTATCCTGGCAGACAGCTTGAGGCTCAAATCCACAACCCAAGCAACAACCGCGCAGGGATTCGGCTCTTCACCTCGGAGAATGCTGTCTATACAGCCATTGTCATTTTCGACAGTACCCTTGACACCGCTACCGAAGAGGCAAATCGCTTCCTCGAATCATTTCGGCCTGCAATGATCCAGTAACCAGTAACATCGTCTTGGGCTCGATGCGATCCAAAACCGACTGCGGCATGTGATTGAGGGTTCCACGAGGCCACGGAGAGTACAACGTAGACGCGGAGTACGCACCTACACGACGTTCCTTGTCGAGGAGCGAGACGGCCCGCGCAGTCAGCGTGCCGATCGCGCGTCCCATACCACCGTATGACCCGTCGGCCTCCTCACTCATACCGGACCGAATCTCAACCCGAGTTCTCGGGATGATCGGTGATCGGTGTAAGCGTCATGGATCGAAAGGACGAGCTCTCAGCCAAGCAACCCCAGCACGCTCCGCGCCAGCTCCTCGATCGCTTCCGAGTCGATGCCTCTCGAATCTTGCCCTTCGGTGGACCAGACCAGCATTCCCCGCGGGCCTCCACCTTCCGTCCACGACCGAATGCCGTGCTTGGCGTACCAGGCGAGCTTGTGCTCCCAATCCTCTCGATAGACTACGTCGTGCAGCATCCCGAGGTGCTCCCAGTACACAACCTTGCCCGCTGGCAACGAAATCGTGAAGTCAGGAATCCGCCACGAACCATCTTCCATGACCAATTCCTTCTCGTACTCGTAGCGGACGTCGAGACGCTTGAATACATCGGCTACGATCACCTCGGACTTCGAGCGGACCATCTCCCCGTTCCCGGTCCGGTGAAGGTGAGCGGCATCCACCAGGATCCCGTCCAGCGACAACGGAGCAGGGGCGCGGAATAGGTTCGTCAGCCGCCGCGCCGTAGCCGAGCGCGCGGGGCCTGTGTATCGGCGCAGTTCCGACGGGTTTCCCTGCACGAGCACCACGGTGCGCTCCTGCTGCCGGGTGAGGGCAGTATAGAGTAGTTCCGGACTCAACAGAAGGCAGGGGGTCGGGACGACCACAAAGGTCACCCCAAACTGCGAGCCCTGGGCCTTGTGAATCGTGATCGCATAGGCGAGCTCGAGTAGTTCCTGGCCTTGCTCACCGGTCCCATCGAGGTCCGAATCCCAGAACGTGTATTGCAACCCTGGCTGGGTTGAGAACTCGACCTTGAGGCCCTTCCGCCCCTGCCAGTGGGTCACCATACCGATCTCACCATTAGCCACGTCTGCCTTGACTTGCTCGTGTTCGTGGACCCTCCAGCCAGCGCGTCCGTGGTTCTGGATGCACATTACCTTGTCGTGGAACAGGATCTCGTCGGCTCCCATCGGCGGAGGCAGCTTCCGCGAACGACGGGCCAGCGTCGCATCGCCCTGTCGCCAGGTCGTTCGAACCAGGTGGTTCAACATCACGATCCCACCCTCGCGGTTACGGACCGGCGAGAGCAGTTGCCAAGCCTCGGCACCCTTTCCTCCCGACCCAAACTCGAACGCAGCGCGGCCATTGTAGATACCGTTCGCGCCCAGCGATCGCTTCAGTGCATCGGCATCACCCACAGGCACGCCGTCCCTCAGGACACTGATGTGCTTGACCACCTTCTGGTGCAGTTCCTCCTCGTCTTCCCAAGATTCGAAGCAAATCGTCCCGTCGGACTTCCCCACCAGGACTCGAGCCAGCGCCTCGTCGCTGGCCGGATGAGCGCCGTCGGTGACGAACCACTGCGCCACCGCCAAGTCATCCCGAGGCTTGCCATCCCGCGAGCGCTGCCGTCGTCGTACGCGGATCTCGGCGTATCCAACGCCACGCTGCTGTAGGTACCGCACCAGATCGGCAAACGGACGTCCCTCGCCGATGGGAGGCAACTGGCGATGATCGCCGCAGAAAATCAGGCGCTCCACCCCGCCGAGAGCCTCCAGAAGTGCGGCGAGCATCATCTCCGTAAGCATGGACGCTTCATCCACGACCACGGTGCGGATGCCGGTCTCCTGGCGAGCGTTGGGCACCAGGCGATACCCGAGCTCGGGGTCCCAGCGCTTGGAGCGGCGCAGAAACTGCGCCAACGTCTGGGCCTGGGCACCGACCCGGCTGGCGAGCTGGACCCTGGCCTTGCCGGTGGGCGCCAAGAGCAGCACCCCGCCGCCGTGGACGTCGTCGTGCTTGCAGAGCGCCTCAAGCATGGTGGTCTTGCCGGTGCCCGCAGGCCCCACGAGCACCGAGAGGCGTGACCGCGCCAATACGCAAAGCGCTTCGGCCTTCTCTGCTCGCGCCATTTCCTCAGCGGGATCGCCATCGAGTCGCTCGAGGATCTCGTCGATCCGTGCCCGCCAGTCCCACTCCACCGCGAGCTCGTCACTCGATAGTCGAGCGTCGACCTCGCGACGGATAATGTCTCCCGCAGCCTTCAGCCGGGCCAGCTGCCAGCCCGGGGGCGGCTCGTTACCGCTCTCGGAAGCCAGGGCTGCTTCGACGAGTACGGGCTCGAACTCCTCCACGGCGTTCTCCCAGGCCGGCCCGGATGGCTCGACGCGAGGCTCGAGGGGCACCTTCCCGATCCGCTCGCGGAGGGTCCGCACATCGAGCAATGTGTGTCCCTCGCTCGCGGCCTCCTCGAGGACGTGCACCACAGTGGCCCGCACTCGACGGTCATCAGCCGTCTCCTCGATGGGCTCGGGCAATGGATCGTCCGCAAGCGACCGAGTGACGAGCGCATCCCGTGGGAACAAGCCTCGATCGATCGTCCCGAGCGAGATCGAGCTCCAGCGCCCCCGATCAAGCTCGTAGAGCAGGTAGGGATTGTCGAGCAAGACGGGATCGGCCACATCGATGCCGCCCTCGGCGCGTTGCTGCGGGTCGAAGAGCCGCGTAGCCTGCTCGACCGTCAAGGGAAAGCGAGCCAGGAGCCTTAGCAGCCGCATGCGCTGGTCGTCCTTGCGAAGCCGGGCCCAGCTCTTCTTGCCGCCCCGCTTGACGAGCCCGGCCGCTGGGCCTTGCTCTGTGTGCTCGATGGCGCGGTCGAGCGCAGGCCAGGGGTTGGAGGTCGGGTCGTCGAGCGACGAGATGACGCGGTGAGCCACCAGTGCTCCACGTTCGATGCCCGCGGCGGTCAGGGCAGAGCCGAGCCCCGGATAGGGACCGCGGAGCTTCCAGGCATCGGCCATGCGATCGGAGATCCACTTCGCGACCGCCTTCCAAGGACCATCGATCACACCAGGCAATAGGTCCACGACCCGGGCGAGCTCGAGCAGGGCGGCAATCGCTCCGTCGTGGCTCACGTGAGTGGTCACGTAGGAGAATTCCTCGAAGTAGTCACCCGAAGCGAAGGCGACGAAACGGGTGAGGTCCTGCCCTTGGAGCTTGGAGCTGCGTAGCAACGCCTGGTAGGGCAGTAGCAATCCGTCAGTGAAGTCGAGACGGATGGAGTGATGCACCGGCCGCTCCCACAGGACCGAACGCAACGGTTGCTTCATGCTTGGCTTGTAGGACCATTCTTGCCAGGGCCCAACCTCTCGCACTCGACCTGCACCAACCAGGATGCGGCTACCGGGTAGCCGCTCCTCAAGCAGCGGCAGGTCCTTGACGTACAGGAAGACGAGCGAACGGTCACCCTCGATCGCCGAGAAGAATGTGTCCAAGAAGGCCAGCTGGTTACGGTGGTCTTGGAGCCATCCAGTGGGCCTATCCCAGCCCATCAGCGCGTCGGCTTGCTCCTCAAGCGAGGGATTCCACTCGATGCCCCACGTGTCGGCATGACGCTGGCACTCGTCCCGAGTCATCCAGCGATAGGGCACCGCCTCGAGGCTGTAGGCAGGCATCCGCGTTACCGTTGGCGCGAAATGCTGGTGTGAGGCTGGGGGCTTCCAGCCTTTCGCGTATTCGTGCTCGCGGTAGTAATCAAAGGGCGATGTCCGCATGAATCCACCGCGCTCCGCGATACAGGGAGGCAGTCGCTTTCGGTCCTCGATATCCCTCCAGGCCAAGCCAGCGAGGGTCTCCTCGTCATCGGCATCCTTGCTCTCGAGCACGTTCGGCAGCGCGGTGCAGGCGTGGTTTGCCGCAGGTGCGGCACAGACCCGACCGGTCCAGTCGGTGTCGTGCCAGGGGATCCGTACGGAGAGATGAGATAGCGGGAGCTGAACGGCGCCACGAGCAAGGGTCACGGGTCACCTCGGTGAAAGTCGAAAGGAAAGACTACAATCTCATTCGCGGATATTGCACCCCCGTCGACACTTCGCACGAGTTGGGTGCGAACCCCCTCGTCAACGCGTCCGTAATCAACGGCCCACGGGCATGCACGGCGCCAAGCCCGTCTCCGCGGTCGATCCCGTCCGAACACCAAACCGACCACGCGCGCACGAGACCACCGCAACCTCGCACCCGCCCCCACCTCCCACTCACGCCCCGTGGTACCCTCGCACCGATGGCTGCGTCGTCTCCCACGCCTCCGCGCCATTGGTGGCTGCTACCGGCCGGCGCGCTGCTGGGCTTCCTCACCGCATTCCTCGTTCCGAGCACCACCGGCTGCGTGTACCCCGACACCTGCATCAAGGTGACTTCCCCCGGCATCGACTACTGCCGCAACGTCGCGCTTGCCAAACAGTGGCCCGTGGGCGGCAGCTTCGACGACGCCGAGCCCATCCTCCGCCCCGACGGAGCCGCGCCTCGCGGATGTCGCTGCTACAACGACGCGGAGAAGCAGGTCTTCCTCGACTCTGCCCCAGAGTGTAAGCTCGCGGCATTCACCGATGATCTCGAGCAAGCCGCGAGACAGGAGTGCCAGTCGCTCGTACCACCGGGCTACGACCACAACTGTTGGACCACGAGTGGCTCACAGGCATCGATCGTGGAAGACGCCTTCCAAGGTGCCATGGGTGCCTGCATCGGCAACTGCGAGTATGGAGCGCCACCCGTCGGAGGCTCCTGCCCGACACCCAGCCCCTACGACTGCGCGACAGGCGATGGTGGCGATGTGGCTTGCGATTCGGAGGACGGTGCCGACACCGGCTCCGGAGAGTCGGGGGCCGACGATACCGGTAGTGACACCTCGGGTGGTATCATGCTCGACTTCGATGCGTTCGTCGCGTGCGACGGGCAAGATTGCGAGATCGACGAGGCCTTCGCACGACGGCTCTACACCGATCCTTCGCCGCTCGTCAGCCAGGGCGCGCGGCTCGTCTACGACGCGAAGCTTCGACGCCACGTCCTCTATGGCATCGAGCCCCACTCGCTCGTCCACGCACTGGGCCTGCGCAATCGAGACCAGCTCGAGTCGATCGACGGCATGATCATCCACGATCTCGACTCAGCCCTCCGTGCATACGCCCGCCTCGGCGACGCAACCGCCCTCGAGGTGAGGGTGAAACGAGGATCCCAATGGCTGGACTTCACGTACACCTTCGCACCGTGACCGTGGCCTTGGTGCTGTGCGCCGCCACATCTCTCGGCGGCAGTTGCTCGTGCCCCGACCGCGTCGTCGGCGAGTCCCCCGAGAGCCTCACCGAGCCCGCATGTCTGTGGCTCATCAGCCCCAGTGCCTTCCGTGCCGACGGCTCCACCCGGATGATCGTCGACGAAGAGCACTCCCGCAACGGCACAGCTTGCCTCTGCCTCACCCAAGCCGAATACGACGCCCTCGGCGATCGCCTCGATCGTGTCGGCTTCCCCGAGGAAGGCACCGTCCTCGACGAGTACAACGAGCTCGCCTACGACGAGTGCAAGCGCCTCGCTGCCCTCATCGAGGGCGGCGTCGACGACGAGTGCCTCGACTACTACGAGCACGGCACCTGGCTCAAGGACATCTACTTCGCTCGCGGGGACTGGGCCAACGGCAAACCGCCGGGCTTCACCTGCTACGAGTAGGCGCGACCGAGTCAATCGCAAGGAATGTGCACGTCCATCACCGCCCCGTCATGGCCCCGAGCTCGCTGGTCGAGAACGAGAACCCGGCCCGCGCCCACGCGCCCACGCGCCATCAGCAGCGAAGCACTGACGAGCGTGGCCGTACCCGCATCGGCGAGGACGGACGCCAGGAGCTCTCCAGGTCCGTATCGCGAGCGCTGAGCACCTGCGATAGCCGCTCCGCCACCCACCGCCCACCGACGCCGGCGCGGATCCGCAACGCCTCCTATCCCACACGACGGTGTACGATCGAGCACCATGAAGGCCTCGTCGATGTTCCTGTGCGTTACCGCGCTCGCGGCCTGTGCAGCTCCCTCCCCTGCGATGCCGCCGGCACCAACCCCCGACGCGACCGCGACGACGCCATCCACGCCTGCTCCTACGCCGTCACCCGCCGCAGCACCCAACAAAGACGTGGCCGTGGCCGCACCGGCGCCGGCTCCCAAGCCCATGCCACACCTCGAGACGGGCCCGGACCGCTACCAGGTACCCTCGGTGTTCCCGGACGACGGCTTCGCCATCTTGATCGTCGATCTCGCAACCGGCACGGGCACCGGCCTCGTCCACGAGGCGCAGCGCGGCAAGGTCCCGGCGCGTTGGGTGACACGCCGCGGAAAGAAGGATGTCGTGGTGGAGGTCGAGCGTGTCGACCTCCCGTTGCCGGCGGGCGTCGAGCAGAAGCAGACGTGGGCGAATCCCGATGGGCCGAAATCCCCAGACGCGCTCCTGGGAGAGGGCTGGACCGAGCGGACCATCGTCCTACGCGGCAAGCGTTACCGATTGGAGCAGGACCGTGTGGTGGAGACCGATCCGGTGACCGGTAACAAGCGACCCCTGGAGCTGCCGGGCTTCGAGGTCACCTCTGTCTTCGTCGCCGGTGACGAGCTGGCGCTCCTCGGCATCAAGGACGAAGAGGACGTGCTCGCCATGCTCGACGTCGCCGCCGGGACGTTGACCCGGGAGATCCCGCTGCCGCCGAGCATGGATCACGCGTGTTCGAAGTCCGAGCTGCGCTTCCTCGGGGAGCTCGTCGTGCTCGCCGACCAGGACCGCGCGTACATGGGCATCCTCTGCCATCACGGGCAGGATTGATTCGCGGCTGCGCCCAAGCCGATCGAGTTACGACCGCTGGTATCGAGGCCGAGGCGACGCGTGCTCCTCGAGCACCACGAGGAACATCGGCTCGGTTCAAGAACCTCCTGGCTCGCTCCTCCGCCTCGCTCCAACCACACCCGGCCCGATTCCACGCGTCCAGCCCCTGGTCGAGGTTGCGCCTCGGCGTACGCTTGGGCATGGTGCCTCGCGATGGCTCGAGCCGGAAACAAGATCGCGAAGAAGAAAGCATCAACGCGTTCGGTGGGCTACCAGAACCTCTTTGCCGATGTCTCACGGGTGATCGAGGACGCACGGCGTGCCGCCGCTCGTTCGGTGAACGCCGTCATGACGGCAACGTATTGGCTCGTGGGGCGGCGCATCGTCGAAGCGGAACAGGCCGGCGAGACTCGTGCCGTCTACGGCGAGGTACTGCTCGAGCGGTTGTCCAGCGACCTCACCTCTTGCTTTGGCCGGGGGTTTGGGCGAAGCAACCTCTTCCAGATGCGGGCCTTCTACCTTGCATACCGCAACATTCTCCAGACAGCGTCTGGATTTTCGGCCGCCGGCGTGGCGACCGAGAAAGTCCAGACGGCGTCTGGACAATTGACGCTCCGTGATGTGGCAGGGAATTTTCCGCTGCCCTGGTCCCACTACGTCCGTCTGCTCGCCGTGAAGAACGAGCGCGCGCGCTCCTTCTACCAAGCCGAGGCCCTGCGAGGTGGATGGACGGCTCGGCAGCTCGATCGGCAGATCCAGTCGCAGTTCTACGAGCGTACGGCACTCTCGCGAAACAAGGCCGCCATGCTACGCAAGGGCTCGGTCGCCAAGCCCGAGGACGCCGTCACCCCCGAGCAAGAGATCAAGGATCCGTATTTCCTCGAGTTCCTCGATCTCAGGGACGAGTACTCCGAGAGCGACCTGGAGGCCGCGCTCATCGCGAAGCTCGAGGCGTTCGTGCTGGAGCTCGGAGGCGATTTCGCGTTCGTCGGGCGCCAGCGACGGCTCCGCGTTGGCGACGAATGGTATCGGATCGACCTTCTATTCTTCCACCGCAGGCTTCGGTGCCTCATCATCATCGACCTCAAGCTCGGGAAGCTCACCCCCGCCGACGCAGGGCAGATGCACCTCTACCTGAGCTACGCCCGAGAACACTGGACGCTGCCGGGCGAGAACCCACCCGTCGGGCTCATCCTTTGCGCCGAGAAGGAGCACGCGGTCGCGAAGTACGCGCTCGAAGGGCTCCCGAACAAGGTGCTCGCCACCGAGTATCGAACGACCCTACCGAAGGAACGGCTGCTCGTGGAGGAGATCGAGAAGACCCAGCGGCAGCTCGAGACCCGAGCCCACGTCACCCGGCGCAGCACGGGGAAGCCTCGTGGGCGACGATCCTAGTCATGCGTCGAGACCAGAAAGCGCGATGACCGACGCAGAGTGCGTGATGCTGCTGCAATGGGCCGCCCCGCGGCTGGGCCTGCGCTTGGCGGGCTATCGCAATGTGCGGGGCCAAGTCTGCAAGCGAATCCGCCGCCGCATGGTGCAGCTCGGGCTCGGTGACGCCGCCGCATATCGGGCGCGGCTGCAGGCCGAGCCCGAGGAGTGGGCCGTGCTCGAGGGCCTGTGCGTGGTCACGATCTCTCGCTACTACCGTGATCGCGAGGTCTGGGACGTACTACGCGAAGCAGTGCTCCCCGCCGCTGCCGATGCCGCGATCGCAGCGGGCGACGAGGAGCTGCGCGTCTGTAGTCTCGGGTGCGCCTCGGGAGAGGAGCCGTACACGCTATCCATCGCCTGGACGCTCGACCTCGCCCACCGGTATCCCGGGCTGCGCCTGCGCATCCTCGCGACCGACGTCGACGAGCACGTCCTTCACCGCGCTCGAGTCGCGGAGTATGCCGCCGGCACGCTGCGAGAGCTACCGGCGGGCTGGGCCGACCAGGCATTCGAGCCGCATGGTGAGCGCTTCCACCTGCGCCCGCACCTCCGGGCCGCCGTCGAGCCACGGCGAATGGACGTTCGCAAGGAGCTCCCGAGCGAGACGTTTCGCGTGATCCTGTGCCGAAACCTCGCGTTCACCTACTTCGCAGAGCCGCTGCAGCGAGAGACGCTCGAGCGCATCTGCACGAGGCTGGCCGACGGCGGTGCGCTCGTGCTCGGCCGGCACGAGCGATTGCCCGCCACGACGCTGTTCGAGCCGTGGATTCCCGCGCTCGGGATCCACCGCCACGTGCTGCACCGACCCCAAGACCTACCAGCTCTTCGGGCTTGATGGTGGGAGGTCGAGTGCCCGGCCGGCACCATCACCCATCACCGACAGCCCAGCGCTCCTCAGTCGCAAAGAATATGCACGTCGATCACCGCCCCCGTCGTACCCCCGAGCTCGCTGGTCGAGAACGAAAACCGACTCCTCTCGATCCCGCAGTTCCCCCCATCATCACAAACCCGGCGCACCGTATGCTGCAGCTCGATCGCCGTAAGCCCAGCATGCCCCAGCGGCATCAGCTCCCACGCCGACGAAGCGCGGTCACGGTCGAGATCGCTCCACAACAACAGCGCATCCCAGACCGGATCGGCCGAAGTGATCCGCCCATCGCCATCGACGTCGTGCTCGGCCAGCGCATCGAAGCCATCCGTGGGCCGGTGGCCATCACGGGTGGGGCTGGCGCTGCCCAGCAGCTCGCGTCCGTTCTCGATCGCTCCGCTGCCGTCGAGGTCGAGGGCCAACCACGGCGTGTCGGGGCCGGGCCACTCGCGGGCGAGGCAGGTGCCCGAGCCGTCGCTCAGCTCGAAGGCCCGGGCGCCCTCATCGAAGCTGGGCTCGCGATCGTCGAACGAGAGCACCAGCGGGGTGAAGCCGCACTCCTGCCAGCGCGGCGTGCCGGATTCCAGCACGCACGCCTGGGTCTCGGTTTGTCCAAAGCACTCCTCGCTCCGCGTGGCACCCAGCTCGCACTCGGGATCGATCACGCACGGGCCCCAGACCCCGAGATCGCAGAACTGTAGCCCCGCCTCGGTGCCGTCGAGGCACTCGGCTTGGACGACGACCTCGGGATCGCACGGGCCCTCCTGATAAGGCGGCAGCGGCTCGGTCTCGCCGGTCTCGCCCGCGGTCGCCTCCGCCTCCTCGCCCGCAGTCGCCTCCTCGCCCGCAGTCGCCTCCTCGCCCGCGGTCGCCTCCTCGCCCGCGGTCGCCTCCTCGCCCGCGGTCGCCTCCTCGCCCGCGGTCGCGCCCTCGCTGTCACCATGGTCGAAGGCGTCGACGGGCTCGTTGGAGGACTTGTCGCAGGCCCCCAGGGTGGTGATGGCGGAGAACGCGCAGGTGACGACGAGGCAGGAACGGATGGTCATGACGAAAGCCCTCTGCTTGGCCAGGTAACCGCTCGCGACGAATCGATCCTCGACCGAGGCGAATTCGCGACGTTGACCCTCTTTCGGCCCGTCGCGCATGCTCGGGAGCGTGCGCGGGCTCGGCCACGGTCGATGCGAGCGGGCCCTGGTCGCTTCGGTGCTGGGCCTCGGGCTCGCCGCGTGCCATCCCGCCGATCGGCCCCCGCTCGAGGAGTGCGGCAACGGCATCGTGGAGCCGGGCGCGGGCGAGGACTGCGAGCCCGTGGACGGTCCGGGCTGCGGCGGGGTCGGCTCGGGGGCGGGCGCGTGTCGTCTGCTCTGCACCGAAGAGAGCTGCCCCGAGGGCTACCGCTGCGGGCTCGACGCAATCTGTCGACGACCATGCCTGGGGTACGAGAGCGGTCCGGAGTGCAGCGCGTTCGAGCGGTTGTCGAGCGACCTGACCACCGTGCCGATCGCGCTGCTCACCGTGACCAACGTGGCCGGCGACGGCCGCCCCGAGGTGCTCGCGGTCGAGTACCAGGACGCCGACGACCCCGACGCGATCCTGCGCGCGTATCAGGCCGGCGACGATGGCAACGTGTTCGGGCCGGGTGCGTCGGTGGGGTGGTTCCCGGGGCTGGCCCGACTCGATGCCGAGGCAGTGCACCTGCTCGCGCCGCGCAACCCCTTGCCCCCCGCGCCTGCGCTGGCGTCGGCGATCGAGCGGCAGGCCGTGGTGTCGGCGCTGCAGGACGATCTGTCGTTTCGCGAGGTGATCATGCAGGGCCCGCTCGTGGTCGACGACGGACCGCTGCGGCTGTCCTCGTACGATCACCCCGACGACGTGCCCGGGCTCGGCGGGACCTCGCGCCTCTTGGGATTTCGCGAGGGCGCGGTATGGGAGCCACCGCCGGGCGGACCACCGCTCGTCGCCCCGGGCTCGCCCGAGGACCTGCTCGGCCCCGTGGTCGGTCGGCCGATCGCCGCGAGCGTGGCAGAGAGCGAGGGGCACCTCGCGTCTTCGGTGTGCCCGCTGCTCGTGTACGGGTACCGCGGCGGGACCGAGCTTCTCGGCCTCAATCCCTGCGAGGGCGCGGCCGCGGGCTGGACCACCGTGACGGTGGCATGGCCCGAGCTCCCCGAGGGCACGCGGCTCGGCGATGGGCTGGCGCTCGGCGATGCCAACGGCGACGGCCTGGACGATCTGGCGGTGACCACCGACGACGGACGGATCCACCTCGCTCATGCAGTGGGCGACGGCACGTTTCACTCCGACGGCGCGGCCCTGCCCGGAAGCGACGGCGACGGCCGCTTCGACGACGGCGTGGGCTTCGTGGTCGATCCGGGCGTCTCGCTCGGCGTGCTCGCGGTCCGCGATCTCGACGGCGACGGTCGACCCGAGTACCTCACCCGCAGCACGTGGATCCGCGGCTGCGATACGCCCGGCTGCGGCACCTGTGACGTGCCCGGCTTCCGCTGCGAGATCGGACCCCAGGCGGCGCCGGGCTACCTCGGCACCACGGCGAGCCTCGTCGACATCGATGGCGACGGAGCGACCGAGCTGGCCGTGCTCGCCCGCGAGGCCGACGATCCGAGCTTCCCCGCGTCGGCGTGGGGCGGCGAGCCGCCGGGGCCGGGCGATCTGGTGATCATCGAGGATCCGGGCCGCGCCACGTGGACGGCCCGCGTGGTCCCGCTGCCCGCGGGCGCGGCCCTGCTCACCAGCGGCGATCTCGATGGCGATGCGCGGGACGAGGTGATCCTGCGCCGCACCGCGACCGAGGGCGACGAGCTGCTGGTGGTGTACGGCGGGGCCGTCGGGACCGTCGAACGCGTGGCGGACTTCGAGCGCATCGTGGATGCGCGGGTGCAGGCGAGCGAGCGCACGCTGGCCGTCGTCTCCGAGCAACCGGACGGCACCGGGCGACGGCTCACGCGGCTGTCGGGCAGCCCGCAGGGACAGCTGCGCAGCATCACCAAGCTCGAGCTCGGCGTGGTGCCGCGTGCGTTCGTGGCGGGTCGCTTCGATCCTGCCGATCCCGACGAGCCGGGGCTGGCGGTGATCGGCGAGAGCCCCGACGGCGGCGTGGCGGTGGAGCTCTTGACCCGCGGAGGTGACACCTTCTTCGACGGCTCGCGGCGCCGCGCCGTGGTGACGGCGCTGGGGCTCGAGGCGATCCACGCCGATCGCAGCCCTGCGGTGGCCCTCGACCTCGACGGCGATCGCCTCGACGAGCTGGTCGTGCTCGGTTCGGACGGATTGATCCGCACCCTGCACGTGCTCGCGGACACCGAGGGTCCCGGCTTCGGAGATCCCGTGCTGGCGAGCGTGGGCTCCGAGCGCTACGCGAGCCCTACGTGGCCGGGCGACGGTGAGCCGGTCTCGCTGCCCCGACGCCGCGACCTCGACCGCGACGGTGATCTCGATCTGTGGGTGCTCACCGCCGAGGAGGCACCGCGTCTGGCTGCATTCGAGAACCGCGGTGATGGTCGCCTCGACGTCGAGGGACGCTCGCTCACCCCCCTGCCCACCCCGACGCTCTCGGTGTGCGAGGACGACGACTGCACCGTGCACCTGCGCGCCTTCGCGGCCTTCACCGGGCCCACCGATCGCACCGACTCGGTCTCGCCCACCGCGATCGACGTGCTGCTCGTGTCCCGGCAAGCGCTGTTCTTGTGGACCCTCGATCCGTTCGATCCCACCACCGCCGACGCGCGGGAGCTGGTGGAGCTGGCGGCGGTGCAAGGCGGTCGGCTGCCGCTCAGCCCCCCGGGCGGACCCGTGCTCGCGGCGATCGCCGACGTGGACGGCGACGGGGTCGACGACGTGGTCGCGGGCGGCATGAACGGCATCCGCTGGCTCAACGGGCTGGCGGTCAATCCCTAGGCACGTGGCATGGCGGACCCCGGACCCAGCTCGATCTCCACCGAGGCCGCCCGGCCCGACGAGGCGCGCACGGGTCGCGTAGCGCCGCCCTTGCAGGGCACGGTGCTCGCCGAGCGCTATCGCCTGCTGCAGCCGCTCGGCCGCGGCGGCATGGGCTGGGTGTGGGAGGCCGAGCACCTCGCGCTCGGGCACGCGGTGGCGATCAAGCTCATCGACTTCACCGCCGTGGGCGGCCCCTCCGCCGCAGGCAGCGAGCGTGCCCGCGAACGCTTCCTGCGGGAGGCCCGAGCCGCTGCGGGGCTGCACAGCCCACACGTGGTGCAGATCTTCGACTACGGGGTCGAGGACGACACACCCTACATCGCGATGGAGCGGCTGCACGGTGAGTCGCTGGCGCAGCGGCTGCGGCGAGCGCCAAGGCTGCCGCCCGATCGCGTGGCGGCGATCGTGGAGCAGATCGCCCGCGCGGTGGGCAAGGCCCACGCGGCGGGGATCGTGCACCGCGACCTCAAGCCCGACAACGTGTTCCTCGTGCAGGACGAGGACGGCGAGCGCTGCAAGGTGCTCGACTTCGGGATCGCCAAGCTGCTCGCAGACGACTCGGCGCCCGACGGCCAGAATGCCCCTCGCAGCGGGGTGCTCGGCACGCCGTACTACATGAGCCCGGAGCAGGTCACCAACGCAGCCGAGGTAGGGCCCGCCTCGGATCTGTGGTCGATGGCCGTGATCGCCTACGAGTGTCTGGTGGGCGAGCGTCCGTTCGATGGCAAGAGCTTGCCCATGCTGGCGGTCCAGCTGCTGGCAGAGCCGGCTCCCGTGCCGTCGGAGCACGCCGAGGTGCCGCCCGGCTTCGATGCATGGTTTCGGCGTGCAACCCAGCGCGACCCTCGGGACCGCTTCGGCTCGGCGCGCGAGCTGGCCGCGAGCCTCACCGAGGCGCTCGGGGGCGAGGCGATGTCCACGGTGCCCTCGCGGGCGATACGAACGACGGAGCCGCGCCGCCCGTGGTGGCCCGTGCTCGTCGCGTTGACCATCGGGGTACCGATGGCGTGGATCCTCGTCGACGAAACCCGCGAGCCCGACGAGGTCCCGGCCCCCGTCCTTGGCGAGCCCATCCCCACTCTCGTCGAGGTCGCGACGCCCATCGAGCCGACGCCCACCGAGCCGACGCCCACCAAAACGTCGCCAACGATCGAGCTGCGCCTTCAGGGGCCGGCCGGGGCCGCGGTGTATCGCGACGACGCGCGCGTGGCCACGTTGCCCGAGCCGGTTCGGCTGCCCCGCGGCGAAGCGCCCATGACCCTGCGGGTGAAGGCCGAGGGCTTCGAGGATCACGAGCTGGTCGTGGTGCCCGACCGGGACCTCGAGCAAGCGCTCGTGCTCACACCTCTCGTCGAGCCCGGGGAGTCCCGCAAGGATCGCGACCCGAGCGGACCACCGCGCCCCGACGTGAGCGACCTGGAGTTCTGAGGTGAACGTCGCGTCGCTCGCCATGGTGTTGCTGCTCGGCTCGGCGCCCGCGTCGAAGGCGAAGGAACCGGACCCGGTGCAGTGGCCCGAGCACCGCGAGGTCCTCGAAGTGCTGCCCCCCGAGCAACGCGACCTCGACGAGGCCAAGCGCTTGTTCGAGGCAGGCCGTCGCGCGGCCGAGCACGCGCGCTGGGACGAGGCGATCCGCTACTTCGCCGAGGCCTACCACCTCTCGGGCAGCCCGGGGCTGCTCTACTCGCTGGGCCGAGGGCACCGCGAGCTCTACTTCCACCACGGGCGCGACCCGGTGCAGCTTCAGCTCGCGCTGCTGCGCTTCCGCCAGTACCTCGAGGCGAGCCCCGACGGCCGCAATCACGACAACGCGGCGCGCTACATCGAGGAGCTCGAGCCCTACGCCGCAGTGCTCGAGGGCTTCGAGCAGCCGGTGGTGATCACCCGCCTGATGGTCTACGGCCCCGTCGAGGGCGCGATGGTGACGATCGACGATGCACCGCCGCGCGAGGCACCGCTGAGCCTCGACGTGATCCCGGGCAGCCATCGCGTGGAGATGACGGCCCCGGGCTACCACCTCGCGGTGCGCACGGTGGACGTGCCGGAGGGAGTGACAGTGCCGCTCGAGATCCGCCTCGACGAGCGCGCCGCCTTGTTGCTCGTGCGCGGGCCTGCGGGATCCGACCTGCACCTCGACGGGCAGCGCGTGGCCGAGCTTCCGCTGGGCGCCGCGATCACGCTGCCTGCGGGGCCGCACCAGATCGCGGTGGCGCGCGCGGGACGGGTGCCCTTCGTGCGATCGCTCGAGCTGCAGCGTGGCGAGACGGAGGACCTCGAGGTCCAGCTGCCGCGCACCAGCCAGCGCAAGGCCGCCTTCGCGGCGCTGGGCCTGGGCGGAGCGGGGGCGATCGCGGCGGCCACCCTCGCCGGGCTCGCGCTGCGGAGCCAGACGCGGGGCCGCCGGATCGCCGAGGAGCGGCTCACAGTGGGTATCGACGAGGAACGCTACGCCGAGGGCCAAGCAGCGTGGCAGCGCCGCGACGAGCTGCGCACCGCCGCGGTGGTGACGGGCGTAATCGGAGGGCTGTCGCTGGCCACGGGAGCGATCCTGTGGCTCACCGATCGGCCGCGGCTGGCGGATCGGCTGTACCGACCCGAGCGCGCGCGTCCTCTCACCGCGGCGCCGAGCCTCTGGCGTGGCTCGGCCGGGGTCGCGATCACGGGGCGCTTCTGAGATGGTGAGCGATCCGCGAGGGCAGCGGTCGCTCGAGGCCCAGCGGGTGTTCGCCAAGGTGGCGCGCTCGATGCTGGGGGCCGAGGTTGCGCTGCCCACGATCGGCCGCTTCGAGGTGCGCGAGCGGCTGGGTGAGGGCGGGATGGGCGAGGTGTACGGCGCCTGGGATCCGCAGGAAGAGCAGGAGGTGGCGATCAAGGTGCTGCGCAGCGATCGCAGCACCGACGCCGCGGCCCGACGCCGCATGCAGCGAGAGGCGCGGGCGCTGGTGCGACTCGATCACCCCAATGTGGTGCGGATCCACGAGGTGGGCGAGAGCGACGATCGGGTGTACCTGGCGATGGAGCTGCTGCGCGGGGAGACCCTGGCGCAGTGCCTGGAGCGGGAGCGACGGCTGTCGGTGGCGCGTGCGTTCGAGGTGATCTCGGGCGTGTGCGCGGGTCTGCAGCGCGCGCACGATGCGGGGATCATCCACCGCGATCTCAAGCCGGGCAATGTGCTGCTGTGCCAAGCGGGCGCGGGCGTGGGCGCGGGCGCGGCGGTGAAGGTGCTCGACTTCGGGCTGGCCAAGATCGTCGCCTCGGGCACGCTCGATCTGTCGACCGCCAGCGGCACGGTGATGGGCACGCTGCACTACATGAGCCCGGAGCAGGCGCGCGATTCGACCAAGCTCGATCATCGCGGGGATCTCTGGTCGGTGGCGGTGATCGCCTACGAGTGCCTGGTGGGCGAGCGGCCGTTCGAGGGCGACACCATGGCCGAGCTCGCGGTGCGGCTCTTGACGGGGGCGGCTCCGGTGCCGTCGGAGCATGGCTCGGTGCCCGCGGGGTTCGACGCGTGGTTTCGGCGAGCGACGGCGCGGGAGATGGACGCGCGGTTCAGCTCGGCGGATGAGATGCTGGTTGCGTTGGGTGAGGCGCTCGGGCAGGCCGTGCCCGGGGGGCGAGCTCGAGCTCCACGCCGCCCTCGCTGGCCGCTCGGGGCCGCAGCCGCGGCCGCCGTGCTCGGAGTTGCGTGGGCATGGTGGCCGTCGTCGACGGAGTCGCCGTCGTCATCGTCCGCAGGCACGGCGGCCCGCTCCGAGCCCGTGCCCGAGGCCTCGCCGCAGCCCGCAACCCTGCCCCCGGCCGCCCCCGACACGATCGTCCTCCGGCTCCGCGTCACGCCGCCCGACGCCATCGTGTGGATCGACGACGAGCGCGTCGATCCAGGGCGCGCCTCGATCGCGCTGCCGCGCACTACCGCCCCGCGACGCGTGCGAGCGTCGGCGCCCGGCTTCGAGACGATGGAACGGGTGGTGGTCCCCGATCGCGCGCAGACCGTGGTGCTCGAGCTACCCGCGGCTTCCGTACCATCCCCGCCCACCGAGCCCACACCGCGCCGCCGCGAGCCCACACCGAAGGTCGACGTCGACGACCTGGAGCTGTGACGACGCTACTGGCCACCCGCCGCCGCGCGCAGCGAGGCGGCCCAGCGCTCGAGATCCCCCGAGGTCGAGTCTAGCGGCGCCGCCGAGCCGCGCAGCAGCTCGAGCTGCTTGCCGAGCGCTTCCTTGGCCCGTCGCAGCCGGCTGCGCACGCCTGGCTCGGCGATCCCGAGCACCTCCGCCATCTCGGGACCGGTGAGCCCCTCCCACAGGTGCAGCTCGAGCACGATTTGATAGTCGAGCGGGATCCGCCGCAGCCCTTCGAGTAGCTGCCGCTGCTCGACCTCGTTGGCCATGATCGTGCTGGGCGACGGCGCCAGATCCATCGCGCTGAGACTCGTGAAGTCGATGCGATCGTCCTTGCGACGCCGCCGACGGAACTCGTTGTAGAGCACGTTGCGGGCCGTTCCGAGCAGGAACGCCCGAAAGCTCGCGTCGCGGCGAAATCGATCGTGGGTTTCCACGGCCGCGAGGAAGGTCTGCTGGACGAGATCCTCGGTGCCCGTGGAGACCTTGTTGCTGAAGAAGCGGAATACCGTGTGGAAGTGGCGGGTGAAGAGCTCGCCTCCGGCACTGCGATCGCCAGCGGCCCACGCGTCGAGGAGATCGAAGTCGGTGAGCACGGAGGAGATCGTAGATCGGTACCGCGGTCGTCGGCCAGCGCCCCTATCGCAACGCAATCTCGCCGCATCTCCGTGGAGGCGCCCGGGCGCCTCCACGCTCGCACGGCACGGAACACCGTGCGAGCGCTACCAGCCGCAGTTGGGATAGGGCAAGCCCGGAGGCCCCCCCGGAGTGCCCGGCCAACCGAAGTGGATTCCTGAGTCATCCAGACAGCCGAGCTGGAGGTTGGGGGCGCCGACGGACATCTTGAAGTTGTTGCACTGCGTCCAGTTGTTGTTGTCGTTCATCAGGATCGTGTCGCGCCAGTCGTTGGGCACGTAGACGCTGCAGACCTTGCTCGTGCCGGTGAGCGGGACCGGATCCTTCGCCTCGGCCGTCAAGCCGCCCACGGGATCCCGCGTGTCGTCCCAAACCGGGGCCTCCGGCTCGTCGATGAGGTCGTCGAATGCTTCGTCGTCCTCGTGATCCATGAGCTCCGCATCCTCGGGATCGGGGCTGCCCTCCTGATCGCAGGCGAAGACACCGACGGTCACCAGCAGCATCGCGACGACGAACGTGGGAGAGAGCGTATCGTTGCTCGAGATGGTCATTCCTCTGCTCCTCGAAGGGATTGGGTGGTTCTACGAAGCGTGTGGCGTGTTACCAGCCGCAGTTGGGCCACGGGGCGGCCGCGCTGTTCGGGATTCCCCAGTTGACCCCGCTTGCATCGGTCAGGCAACCGATCTGGAAAGTGCTGGCGCCCACCGATGCTCGGAAATTGTTGCAGTGGCCCCAGTTGTGGACGTTGTTCAACAGAATGGTGTCCCGCCATTCGTTCGGCGTGTAGACGCTGCAGATCTTGCTCGAGCCCGTGATCGGGGTCGGATCTCGCGTCTCTACGGCCAAGTCGCCGGCGGGAGCCGGCATGCTATTGGGGGTGGGCGGCTGGTCTTCGTCGATGAGATCGTCGATGTCTTCGTCGTCATCGAGAGTGGCGAGATCTGCATCGTTGGGGTGTGGGCCGGCCTGATCGCAGGCAGAGAGGCCGAGGATCGTCATCACGACGATGGTGATGGTGTACGATTGTGTGAGTCTGCTGATGTGACGCATGGTTTTGGTTCCTCGAGTGGGGTTGGGTTTGGGTGAAAGCAGGTTGCTCGCGACAATGGACGAGTCCCATCGCTCTCGAACTCGTCCTGGACGAGACGGGAGGGGTGGGGTGGGGTGGGGTGGGAAGCACGCCGCTGCAGCCAGCGCCGGCAACAAGAATGGGAAGATTGCAACGATTAACGGTGGCGAACGCTGGTCAGCGTGGGGATGCGAGTCAGTCGTCCGAGCTCGGTTCGGTGTAGACGAGCACGACCGAGCCACCGGTCCGTTCGGTGTCGATCTTCGTCATGCCATCCTGAGATAGGAAGCTTGGTGGGCTTTATCCGACGCTCGTAGGATTTTTTGTCGTAGCTACCAGGACCGCCCAGTTTCCCTGGAAATCCGTTGAACGCGTGCCCCGCTCTACGAGACCGAGCAGGGAGGAAGACCCGGCCTTTCGTTGGCCTCTTCCCGTCGCCTTCCGCTGCCCCGAGCTCGCAGGTCGTGACGACCACATCGAGACACGTCACGCCATGATGGACCTTCAACCTTCAACGACGTGGTGCCGCTCGACGCCCTCCAGCAGGCACTCGCGTTGATGCTCGCAAAGGACATCACCTGCTGCGCCGGCCAAGTCTGGTAGTAGACCGCCGTTGATCAGGCACACCGCTTCTCGGCGGTTTGACAGGCGGCCCGTTGTGCACGCCTTTAGACGATTCAGAGCTCCTCTATCAGGCACGGCCCGAACAATCCGCGCACGATCAAGGTCGAACGCTGCTCAAGATGGCGATGAGATTCGCCATCGACCTCGATCTGTGGCACTTTCGTCACCATCTGGCTGGCGCAGGCGCCGATCCTCGGCCTTCCACATCGATTCGGCGAGTACCGCCCCGCGGACGCCGAACGCGTAACGAAGTCTGCACCCTCGCCACATCGCTTCTCTGCGAGCTTGCGAGCCGCTCGACCAGTTCCCCGAAATCCTCTCGTTCACGGGTACTTCTGGGATCCTCAGCTCGTAGGGCACAGTGTCGCTCCTTGCTAGATTCGCAATACAAACGTGTGATGCGGCCCTGCCCCGCGCTCATTGAGCGTATTAAGTACCACTTCGATCGATCGTCATATCACACGCAGCTCGCGCGACGATCTACGCCCCTGGCCCTGAAACGGGTTACACTTATCCAGTGCCACCACGACATCTCTCCATGATGGGACCCACCGAAACTCCTCCGGATGCCGCCATGCTCACGGGCATTGAGGCGCTCGTCGCTGCCATCAAGGTCGCACGGCTGGCGCGTTCGCACGCAACCGATTCTGCAACATCAGCTTCGCTGCCTGCCTACAGCGAGTCGGACGACCCTCTCGGCGTCGCGCCGTGGTCGGCGGTAAAGCGACTGTTGCCGGATGTATCGCTGGCGACAGACGCGCGGGCGTCGCGGGCGTCGGACGTGCTGGTGTTACCCAAGCCACGGCCCGATGGGCTGAACGACGAGGTGGAGGCGGCGCAGGTGTTCGAGATGCTGTTCCAGCGCGCGGCCCACGATCCGCTACGGTTTGGACGCTATGTGGTGCTCGGCTTGCTGGGTCAGGGCGCCATGGGGGTAGTGCTACAGGCCTACGACCGCGAGCTCGATCGAGCCGTGGCGCTCAAGGTGCTGCATCGAGGGCTCGGTGAGCGGCACACGAAGCGGCTACGGCGAGAGGCACAGGCGATGGCGAAGCTGTCGCACCCCAACGTCGTGCAGGTGTACGAGGTCGGTGAGGTCGAGGGCCAGACGTTCGTGGCGATGGAGCTGGTCAAGGGCAAGACGCTGCGCGAGTGGATGCAGCAGCGACCGCGACCGGGCTGGCGTGAGTGCGTGGAGCTATTCGTGCAGGTGGGTGCCGGCTTGGCGGCGGCACACGAGTGTGGGCTGGTGCACCGGGACTTCAAGCCGGGCAATGCGATCGTCGACGACAAGGGGCGGGCCAGGGTGCTGGATTTCGGGCTGGCGCGGCAGGACGACGAGGCCGACGAGGTGTCGAGTGAGTGGCTCGAGAAAGCGCGCACGGATTCACACGCGGTGGTTTCGCTGGAGACGTCGCTGACCGCCACGGGAACCGTGCTGGGGACGCCCGCGTACATGCCTCCCGAGCAGATGGACGGGCTCGAGGCGGATGCACGCAGCGATCAGTTCAGCTTCTGCGTGTCGCTCTACGAGGCGGTGTACGGCGAGCGGCCATACCAGGGCGGGTCGATGGACGCGATCATGATGTCGGTGCGCACCGGGTCGGTCCGGCTGACACCCAAGGGTAGCGGCGTGCCCGTGGCGCTACGCAGGGCGCTGTTGCGGGGGCTCTCGGTCGAGCCTGCGCAGCGGTGGCCGTCGATGGCGGCGTTGCTCGAGGAGCTACGACGCCTCGTGATCCCGCGGCGCCGACGATGGATGGCCCTCGGGGTGAGCGTGGGGCTCGTGGCCGTCGGTGGTGGTGTGGGTGTCACGCAAGCGCTGAAGTGGCTGAATCGCTGCACGGGGGCACACAAGGAATTGGAAGAGGTGTGGGATGAAGAGCGAAGCCAGGAGGTGAAGGCGGCGATTCTCGGCACGGAGTTGCCTTATGCGACCGGGACCTGGGAGCGAGTGAAATTGCGGCTCGACGACTACGCCAGCGCATGGGTGAGCGAGCACTCGGAGACGTGCGAGGCAACCCATGTACGAAGCGAGCAGAGCGAGGAAGACATGAGCCTTCGAATGGGCTGCCTGCGGGAGCGAAAGCAGCACCTGCAGGCGACAGTGAACGAGCTCGCGCAGGCGAACGCGACGGTGGTGCAAAACGCAGTACAGGCGGCTACGGGCCTGCCGGAGCTCGACCGCTGCGCCGACGTGGAGGCGCTGCGGGCCGAAGTACCTCCGCCGGAGGACCGAGTGATTGCGGATCAGGTAGACAAGTTGGACGAGCTCTTGGTGGAAGTGAAGGCCAAGGAGAAGGCAGGGAAATACAAGGAGGGCCTGAAGCTTGCGGACGAGGTCGTGGAGAAGGGCGAGGCACTCGGCTACAAGCCGCTAATGGCCCGAGCGTGGTCCCAGCAGGGGCTTCTACGAGAGCTTACGGGCGACTATAAGGGGGCTACGACGGCGCTGCGACACGCATACCATACCGCCGTGGCGCAACGCATGGCTGCCGAGACGGCGGACGTCTCGGCGCTGCTGATGTACACTTTGGGCTACAAGCTTGCCCGCCATGAGGAGGCTGGGGATTGGGCGGAGCACGCCGAGCCACACTCACTTGCGGCTAGGACGGACGATGCCCTAGCGACATACCACAACAGCGCGGGCATGGTGGCGGAGTCGCAGGGCAAGTACGATGAAGCTCGTGTCCACCACGAGCAAGCGCTGGCCATCCGGAAGAAGCTGCTTGGGTCCGACCACGCCGATGTCGCGAAATCGCTCGGTAACCTGGCCAACGTGGCGTATATGCGTGGCAAGTACGAGGAAGCGCGCATCCACTACGAGCGAGCGTTGGCCATCCTGGAGGAGGCGCTTGGGCCCGATCACCCCGATGTCGCGAAAGCACTCTGCAACCTCGGAAGCGTGGCGCATGCGCAGGGCAAATACGATGAGGCTCGTGCGCACTATGAGCGAGCACTGGCCATCTGGGAGGAGGCGTTGGGGCCTGAACACCCAGACGTCGCGAAAGCACTCAACAACCTGGGCGGCTTGGCGTTGAGTCAGGGCGAGTCGGATGTCGCTCGTGCGCACTACGAGCGAGTGCTGGCCATCAGGGAGAAGGCGTTGGGAACCGAACACCCTGCCGTGGCGACCGCTCTCATCAACCTGGGCGGCTTGGCATATGTGCATGGCAGGTACGATGAAGCCCGTGCCCATAACGAGCGAGCCTTGGCCCTCCTGGAGAAGGCGTTGGGACCCGAACACCCCGACGTCGCGAGAGCGCTCGGCAACCTGAGCAACGTGGCGTTGAAGCAGGGCAAGTCCGAGGAAGCCCGCGCCCATTCCGAGCGAGCACTGGCCATCAAGGAGAAGGCACTGGGGTCCGAACACCCCGATGTCGCGAAAGCGCTCGACAACCTGGGAAGGGTAGAGCAGTCGTTGGGCAAGTACGATGAAGCGCGTGCCCATTCCGAGCGAGCGCTGGCCCTCCTGGAGAAGGCGCTGGGGCCCGAACACCAAAACGTGACGGTCTCGCTCCAGAGCCTGGGCGAGCTGGCGGAGTCACTCGGCAAGTACGACGAGGCGCGCCAGCTCTACGAGCGATGGTTGGCCATCAATGACACGACACTCAAGCCCGACCACCCCAACGTGGCTCTATCGCTCACCGGCCTCGGCAACGTGGCGTACTCGCAGGGCAAGTATGAGGACGCTCGCAGCTTCCACGAACGAGCATTGGTCATCTGGGAGAAGGTGCTTGGGCCCAACGACTCCACCGTGGCCGAGTCGCTCGTTGGTATCGGTGCGGCGCTATTCGCTCTCGGCGAGCCTACAGATGCGCTCGTTCCCCTCGAACGGGCGCTGGCCATATGCGTGGCTCGAGAGATCGATCCTACCTTGCTCACCAAGACCCGCTTCGCCCTCGCCCGAGCCCTGTGGACCGCTCCTGTATCCGAAGGCCGCGACCGCGCCCGCGCTCGCATCCTCGCCGAGCAAGCACGTGACACCTACGGTGCGGCTGTTAAGACCAAGAAGGCCGAGCTTGTCGAGGTCAAAGCTTGGCTCACCAAGCATCGCCTGCCGTAGGCATGGGCAGCATCGTCATTAGTCCCCTATGACAATGTCTCTGATGCTCACCGCTCACGGCACATACACTCGATAGTCTCGAACCGCTTCCCTCGACAGCCTATGCTCCACCGCCCACCGCACTCCGCTCGTGAACCACATCCCAGGATCCTCGATCGTGGCGCTGACCACCCCCGACGCATACATCCCTTGGCTCATGATCGCCGCCTCGTCACCTTCGACCGCCTGGGTGCTGGCCACCACCACCTCGGCGCCCGCCCCCAGGAAGGCTGCAGCGAGACTGATCCCCCCATGACCCATTCGGTCATCCTGAACTCCAGTAGCGCAGGCGCTCAAGAACACGACCCACGGCACGCTCTCCATCATGAGGATGTTGGGCACGTCGATGCGTCCCGCGAGCCCGAGCGGGATATACGAGGGCTCGACGGCGGCTCCACCAGGGTAGGGCGGCCAAGGGTGCCGCGTGAGCTCATCCGCACCCCGCACGCCCAGCGCAGGATGCATCACGTCGCCAGCATCGTAGTAGGCGTGCCCAATGTAGTGAACGAGATCCACCTCGGATAGCGTCTCCAGCAGCCGCTGCGAATCCGCGGTGCTCGGTCGTTGCACTCTCCACCCCGAGGCCCGCAGGTCGCTCTGCACGGCCTCCGCCTCCTCCAGAGCACCTTCGACCTGCGAATCGACGAGGATCGACGCCTGGGGGTCGATACGTCGTCTCTCGGCGCGATCTCGTCGCGGCAGATCGAGCCCGTAGACCACCGGTACGCGCTCGACGAGCAGCTTGCCCCTCGACGGCATCGCGTGCACCGCAATGCCTGCGGCCGCTCCCGCGGCGAGCACGCGCACCCGTCGTGCATCGTCGAGCTGTGTGGCAAGGGGAGCGAGCAGCGTCGCTTCGGACCAGCCATCGGGGCCAGGCCGTATGAAGGGGCCACCCGTCAGCATGTGATGGGAAGCCCCCCCATCGTCCTCGACGAGCATCAACAGACCCCCCCGGTGCGAATGGAGCACGAGCAAGAGCTCCCCAGGCTCGCGCTGCGGTAGCTCGTCGCAGCGCGGCCGTTCGTCATGGTAGCCGGCGTGGGTGAAGATCTCGAGCGCGCTCTGCTCGAGCTCGCGCTTGCGGCGGAGTCTTTCCTCGAGGGCGCGTTCGTAGGCGACCGACGATAGCTCGGGCATCCGCCGCAGCCAGGCCTCGTAGTCTCGCTCGAGCCGGGCGTGGCGCCGCACGAGCCCGTCGAGGCCGCTCGACCGCGATGCGGCGCGCGAGGCCATCAACGTCAGCCGGAGGCTCCGGCTCTGTGCAAGCCTGGCGACGCAGAGCGCCGCCTCCAGATCCTCGGGCTCTCCCTCGAGCAGCAGGTCGATGAGGCGCTCGGTCCCTTCGCGGTACCTCTCCGGTGCCACCACGCCACCGACCCCAAGCCGCTGCATCACGAGCATCCTGTCGAGGATCACCTCGCTGCGCTCGTACTCCGCCCTCGCCCCCGCTTCATCCCCTCGCGCCTCCAGCACGGCACCGCGCCGGACGGATGCTCGCCAGCGAAGCTCCGGGCCCGATACGATCGCCGCGGCACGCTCGAGCGCGTCCAGCTTCCGCTCGAGCAAGGCCGGGGGCGCCGCGGACGTCGCGAGCAGGGCTTGCAGCTCGAGATCGATCGCGAGCGCCTTCTGCTCGAGGTTGAGCGGGCTCGAGCCAAGACGATCGAGGGCGCGCAGCTCGTCGAGGTGCAGCACTGCCTCGCCGGGTCGACCGCGGATCATGGCCAGCTCGGCCAGCGCGAGCCGGGGCAGGGCCGTCTCACGCGGGTCTTCGAGCGGCCCGCCGGGCCCGTACATGCCGAACACCTCCTCCAGCAGCAGGCGGGAGGGTTCTGCATCTACGCGACCCATCTCGTACAGCCGAACATTGGCCTCGGCGACCACGCTCAGGACGTCGGCCAGGTCCGCGGGATCGCCGTCCCCCTTGGCAACCGACGCCCTCGTCATGCGTAGTGACTCGGCGCCCCAGTACGCCGCCGCCTCGAAGTAGCCGAGCGCCGCCAGCGTTCTCGCATACTGGGGCAAGACATCGATCCGAAGCCCCGCGTCGTACATTCGTATGGAGTAGCGGCCACCCTCGCGGAACGCCGCAGCGGCCTCGGCAACCCTTCCCAGCTCGATCAGCGCCTTGCCGCGGTAGATCGACCACGCCGCGCGACCTCGGGGGTAGCGCTCGGCGTGCGCGCGGTAGTGGTCGACGAGCTCGAGGGCGAGGTCGGGCCGCCCCGGCTTCTCCGTAAGGTGATGCGAGGCGGCGAGGACGAGCTCCACCGCATCGCTGAGCGCATTCTCGGCGAGGATCTCGTCGATCATCCGCTTCGCCTCGGCGATCGCATCCTCGCCGAGCTCGTCGAGGGCGAGCCGTTGCTCGAGCGCGAGCCTCCTGTTGCTCGCGAGAGCCCGGCTCGCCCGTTCCCGCGCGGTCAACCGAGACACCTCACGAAGCCTCAGCATCCACGGTTCTTGCCCCGAAACATGAACGCTCAGCTCCTGGGCTTCACCCTTGCTCGCCTCGAGCTCCACGCTGAACCCTTGGCCGGGCTCACCAGGCTCGGAATACCTCCATGTGTCGGCCCAACGCGTCCCATCGACGTCGATCCACACGTCGGCCGCACGAGGATGCACGACCCAAACGCGGAGCGGGACCCCCAGCTCGTAGATGCACTCGATCGGTCCGCCCGAGGAGGAGCCGACGACCACGGCGCAGTCGTGCTCGATCGATGCGGGACGATCTTCGATGGGCTCGCGGGGCGAAGCTGCTAATCTCTTCGTCGGGGTGAACGGACTGCGCTCTAGCATCCCGTGCTCGTGCGGGAAGGGGTTCCATCGCAGCCAGAGCAGCACGAGCGCGACGGCCAGCGTGAGCTGGAGGGCCGGGATCGCATATCTCATGGGGCCGCTCCTGGCCCGAGCTCGATCTCGTGCTCGACGACGAACACGCCCGGATGAACACCGGGGCGCAAGCCGCGAAACTCGTCCCAATCATAACGCGTTGGAGATCCGCGTGTCACGTAGAACGTGATCCGCCAGCGACCGGGCGAGAGATCGAGGGACGCGATCGATTGCTCGATCATCAATACGCCTTGGTCGCTCTGCATGATCTTCTCCAGCGGCAACCGATGGCCCTCTCCACCCTCCAGCTCCGCAAACGCGGCCACGGCCAGCAGCCCCTCGATTGGTCGATCGGGTCTCAGGCAGATGACCAGGGTGTGTGTCTTGCCAGGCCGCGTCGGGCATCCCACGTCATGCGGCTGGGCGTCGCGCATGGTCTCCGGGAAGACCTCGTCCATCTCGACCAAGAATTCGGGCATGGTCTCTGGCTCTGGTGCCGGGCGGGGACGCTGAAGGAACCACACCAACAGCACTGCCGCCGCGAGCGCAATGACGCTGCCCACGTCGATCGCGACTCGCCACCGCTTTCGACGCTGGGAGATCGTCGTGCGCTTCGACGCAGGACTCTCGGACGCGGCCGAACCCGAAGGGAAGTGGGCGTCGAGCAACGCCTGGAGCCGCCGCTCGCTCACTCCGCGCGGCAACGGCTCGAGCAGGTCCAATGCTGGTTCGTCCGCTCGCGCGCTAGACTCGTAGAGCGCGTGGAAGGCCAGCTTCCTCATGAGCTCTCGATCATGTGGCTTCATGGTTCGATCTGCGTTTCCAGGCTCAGCCGAGCCCAGCGAGAAACAGCAAGAGGAGGACCAGCACGGGCCCTATGGGAGGCTGCTGGTGAAGCTCGTCGATGATGCGATCGATCCTCCCGAGTAGCTTCTTGTTGCGCTTTTGGAGGGCATCCTCGCCAAGACCGTACTTGGCGGCGAGCGCCCTCAAGGTCTCGCCGCAGATGTGGTGCTCTGCGATCAATATCTTGTCGTACTTCCCGAGATCCTTTGTCATATCCATGAACCGGGCGAAGAGATCGCTCTGGATCATCGCAAGGGCACCATCCACGGTGTCCTCGTCGATGAGGAGGTCGTAGCCGACGCGGGACCAGGCCCACCGTCTGCGATGCAAGCAATAGAGCGCCTGCTGATAGGCGACCTTCCAGATGAAGCCACCGAAGGCGCCCCGCCTGGGCTGGTACCACTGGAGGATCTCGGGCTTCTCCAAGAACCGGGTCCACACCTCCTGAGTGAGCTCGTCGCGTCGCTCCACACGCTCGGGACCACGGAGGTATCCGGTCTTCAGGCCCGCGCACACCACGGCGTGCTGCACTCGCGACTCGTACTGGTGGTAGAGCCTCTCCATCGCGTCCCTCGCGCCCGACTGCTTCGGCATCCGAATCGCCAATTCTATGACCTCCAGCGGGAGGTCACCCTCGTCCAGCAATCTGCGCGTCATGGCCCCCCCTCCGCCGAGCCACGGCACGAAGAAAAGATCCGAGCGCAACCGGCCGCTGCCACACGTACGGAGTAGAGCACGAGACGACGACGATGACTCGATGCGGCGGGCCTGAACCGCACTTCGAGCTCCATGTCTCCGAACGACGGGCCTCGCAGCTCGCCGGGTGGCTTCGAATCCCACCCGATCGAGCGAGAGACCGCCGCGGGCTCTCGGAACAAGGGATCGCTGCGGCGCGATGGGCCCTTGCTTCCGTTCACCCCCACGCGCCGAGGAGCCATCGAGTGTTCATCCACGACCTTCGTTCTCGTCTTCCACAGTTGCTCTTGCTCATCGAGTTGGCCGCTCAGGACGCGGCCAGCGGGGAGGTACCCACCGAGCTCGTCAACCAACCCACCGGAGGCGATCCCAGCGGCCCGTGCAGCCTCTGTCGGGTCAAGACGATCAAGGACGCCGAGGGAACGTCGAACGGGGGCTCCATGCTCGAGCTCTACTACGACGACGAGCAGGGCTACCTCCACGCGAACATCGCCCTGACGTACCGGCTCGCCAACGGGGAGTACCACTACCAAGTCATCGAGGGTGTCGACCTCGTTGCTGGCGTCACGTCGTGGTACGAGCTCCGAGCGGGAGACGGCCGGGATTGGGTTCGCGACGTGGAGCACCTCTGGGTCGAGGTCAAGGACGCCCGCAGCTGAGCCGCAGCCCCGGTGGCCGTGGTGGGGTGCCCCCCTGCCACGGCCACCTCCGTGACGCCGTGGAGGCATGGGACCGGGGGCTCTTCGTGGGCTGGTCACGCAGGCGAGCCTTCGCACCGAGGACGATAGAAACTCCCGTCGAGGAAATCCGAACAACTCGCGCCAGCCGGCGCAAGAACGCCATGAATCATCGTTCAAGAGGTCTTCTTGCGCCTCCGGAGCGTCGAGAGCCAGGTGTCGAATCCCTCCGTGATCGGCTCGCGTTGCTTTAGCGTCCGGTTCCGCTGGAGCAGCTGTCGCAGCTTGTCCCTCGCGCGATGCAGGCGTCCTCGCACCTGGGCCTCGGCCAGCCCGACGTGCTCCGCGATCTCTCGCTGGCTCAGGTCGTCCGCGTAGTACCACAAGAGGTATTGCTGCTCCTCGGCCGAGAGCGTCTTCAGCGCTCCGACGAGGAGCAAGCGATCCTCCTTCTGACGCAGGATGGAACATGCTCCGCTGACGGGGTCGACTTGAGACTCGAGCTCATCGGGAGTCCTGTACTGCTCCCTGCGGTGCTCCATCAACTTGAAGCGTGCGATGCCAAACAGGTACCTCTTGATGCTCTGGATGTCCGCCAAGGAGTCCTTCTCGAGGGCCGCCAGGAACACGTCGTGTGCGAGGTCCGCGGCTACTTGGAGATCGAGCCGGCGTGCCAAGAAGCCCTTGATGTCGTCGTAGTATCGGCGGACGAAGGCTTCGTTCGCATTCTCATCACCTCCACGCCAGCGCTCGAGCAGCTCGCGATCGTCATCGTCGGACATACGGTCACGATACCCCAAGAACGGCAGGGTAACGAAGACCCCGGCATCACTCCAACGACCACGGAACCGAGATCGATGACTACACGAAACAACGATCGTGGTGCGAATGGGCCAAACGCGAAGATGCGGTCTCGATCCAGACGAATCCGACGACCACCACCGCGACTGCGATCGGTAGGGTGTTCGTCCCGTTCGCGCCGAGCTTGGCTGCCGAGCTCGATCCACGTTTGCGATCATTCCCTCGGAAGCTCGAACCTCCCCTCCCCCACGTCCGTGGCCGCTGGATGATCATAGGGCACGCCGCGGCTCCACTCGTAGTCGATCCACAGCCCATCGCCGTGGCGCTCGATGATCGCGGAGCCCCAGGTCGCTTCGCGCTCGTGCGCGAGCGGCAGTGCGAAGCGTTCGACGATGGCCCGCGCGAGCAGCTGGTGCCCGATGCACTGTCGATCGAGCGGCACGTCGTCTACCCAGAATTCGAAGCGACGACCCGCTCCGATCCAGTCCGGCCCGATCTCGCACAGCACGGCCCACTTCGATCGAATCACGCTGCCGTTCGCCAACGAGCGCTCGAGCGCGTCTCGGGAGTCGATCGAGATGGACATGGTCGGAGGGTCAGGGCTTCTGCACGATCCGCTCGAGCGTCGGAACCCGGCAATCGACCGTCGGCTCGACCCCCATCACCTTGGTCACCGCACCGCGCAGCTCCGCCACGCTGCGTTCCGCCGTGACACGCGCCGCCGCGGCGAGCACCGATACATCGTCGAGCTCACCCACGTAGACCTGCGTGATCTGCCAGTCGCCGCGGTCGGTGCCGAGCGTCGCGACCGCGGCCACGAGCTTGGGCTGCTGCTCCGCGAGCGAGGCCGGGCCGAGCACCAGCGTGAAGCCCTCGCACCCGCGCTGCCCCGGCTTGGCACCGGCACGCAGGCCGTTGTGCTGCTCGAGGTGCATCTGCGTCGACGGGGGCAGCGTGACCGGAGCGGCCGCGGCGGGCCGGGTGCTGAGCAGGAGGCTGCGGGGCACCTGCATGTACACGCCCGAGTCGTCGCCGTAGGCCTCGCCGATCTCGATCACGGCCCACACCGCGCCCTCGGCCCATACGAGCGCATTGCCTCGCAACGCGCCCGTGCCCTGGGCGCGCTGCATCTCGAGCCAGGGGTGGTTGGATGCGCCCCAGGCATCGAACACGATCGTCTCGTCGCGCGAGAACCAGCCCTCGAGCCTGGGCAGCGGCACCTCGACCCACGAACCCTCGCTCGGCTTGCGCCACAGCGGGTGGATGCCCCCGGCCATCGAGTGCTCTCCGATGGTCACCCAAAGCTCGCCATCCTCCGCTCGCGCGGCGCCGGTGATCGCGACGGGATCATCGGAGCGAGGCGTCTTGGTCGTGATCACCGGCACCGCTGGCCACTCGGTGCCTCGACCCATGGCGAGGTAGCTCGTGCGGGTACCTTGGCCGTCGTTGTCGGCCCCGAACACCAGCGCCCACTCGCCGCTCGACGCCAGTGAGACATCGGCGAGCTTGGCTCCGGGCAGCACCACGCGCTTGGCCGCGGTCGCGCCCGGCGGCCACACGAGCAGCACCACGGTCTCGTCGCCCTTGCCTTGCTCGCGGGCCAGCGCGTAGAGCGTGCCATCGCTCCCGCTCACCGCCGCGAACGGCCGCGCGCCCGCGGGCAGCTTGGGCACGGCAGCCTTTGCGCCCGCGAGCTTCACGAACCGGTGGTCGGCCCTGGCCATCGCCCGCGTGGCTGCGCGCGCGTAGGCCTCGGCGCCCGGCTCCCCCTCGAACTGGAACACGTCCTGCTCGGGATCGTTGGCCCAGCTCCGCAGGCCCAGGAGCGCCCCGTCGCGCGCCACGAACGTGGCGTAGTAGGCCACGAGCGGGCCCTTTCGCAGGTCGAGCAGCTCCCAGCCCCGGCCCTGGTTGCGGTTGCGATACACCCGGTAGACCGACGCCGAGCGCTCGCTCCGCCGTGGACAGCCACGCGGTGCTGGGCGGCTCGAGCGAGCCGGCGAACCCGAGCGCGGGGCTGTCGTAGGCGCTGGCGCTCGAGGAGCCGAGACCCCGGCTACCGTCGCGGACAGCAACGGGCGGGCGAGGACGTGGCGCATGGGGGATCACGAAGATATCGCGACCGCCTACGCCGTAGGCCGTGCATCTGCTTCCGCGCGGCCGTCACGTACGTCGCCGCCGTGGCGGCCCTGCAATGACACGGCCGACACCCGCCACGATGCGGCCCCTCCTACGGCTTCACCTCGCGCGGCGGAGGTGCCGTCTCGATCCTGGCGAATTCCACGACCACCACCGCAACCGCGATCGGCAGGGTATTCGTGCCATTCGCGTTGAACTTGGCGTCGATATAGCAAGACTTCGCCGGATCGCCGGTGCACTTGCCGATCCAGTTCCTGTCGATCCCGCGACGCATCCCGACCACGCGGTCGGCCGCGTTCGTGCCCGTCACCGCGGCGGTGATCCGCACGCCGGGCGCCATCGGCCCGAGGATCTTGTCCGCGGGGATGCACGCCAGGTACTCCCTGTTCACCACTCCGCCCGAGGTCTCCTCGCCGGTCTTCGTCAGCGTGCCGTGGGCGAACGTGACGGTGCCCTCCACACCGTACTTGAGCTTGACGAGCACGATGATCGTGAACTCGCCGGCGGCACACTCCGTCGGCGGAGCTTCTCCAGTGTCCGTGCCACCGGTATCGCCACCGGTCTCACTGCCGCCGGTCCCCGTGTCGCCGCTGTCGTCACTCCCGCTGTCGTCGCTCCCGCTCTCGCTACCGCCCTCGTCCTCCGACAGCCACTCGAACTCGTCGAGCCAGAGCTCGCCAGGTTCCCACGGGTCGACGAACTCGCCTTCGATGTCGCCGGTGTCGCCGGTGTCGCCGGTATCACCCGTATCGCCAGTATCGCCGCCGCTCATGCTCGTCACGCCCGTGGTGCTCCACCCCGTGGTGCTCCACCCCGTGGTCTCGGGATCGCCCGTCGTCCCGGCGTCGTCGTCGGACGAACCGAAGAGCGGCAACGATTCGGGGCTCTCTCCCAAGCGGAAGGCCTCTGTCCGCGCGGACTCTGGGGCACATCCCGCGAAGCCGAGCACCGCACACAGTTGCAAGGGGATCAGCCAGCGCATCGGTTCATTGCTCATGATCATCCTCCGTTGGCCTTCGCGGCCCGTTTGCGCAATTTGCGCAATTCGAAACCGGCATGCAAGCGTCGCAGAACCCGACGTACGAGCAACACCCATCTCTGGATCGACACCGCTTCGTCTTCAGCCCACGGTCCCCGTCGTGCTAACTCTCGGCCCCCACCGATGAGCCGCAAGCCGAGGATCTCCACCACCGGTGCGCCGCCGCTGTCCGCCAACCCTTTCGCAGCCCTCCACGGCGCGCTCGGAGATCTTCCACCTGGCGAAACCATCCCCCCCGAGCTCGATCCCGAGCCAGCAGCCCCAGAGGCTCCGCCGCTCCTGCGCGGCAAGCTCGTCCTACGCCGCGAGACCAAGGGACGCGGCGGAAAGACGGCCACGGTGATCGAGGGCCTGCAGCTGCCCGAGCCTGCGCTGCAAGCCATGGCGCAGCAGCTCCGCCGTCACCTCGGCTGCGGCGCCCATGTCGAAGGGGCGACCATCGTGCTCAGCGGAGCTCAAACCGAGCGCGTCCGCGACTGGCTCTCGGCCCAGGGCGCGACGCGGATCGTCATCGGCAACTGACCGCTTCGCAAACACGCCCACCCACCCGCGCTACGAGCCCGCCGACGTGCGCTCGTGCAGGCGGCGAACGAGCTCGTGCAGCCCCGCGTGCTCGGGGGTGGCCAAGTAGAACACGGGCTCGATCTTGTACTTCTTGCGCAATCGCTGGCGCACCAGCGTGGGGTCCTGCCGGCTCGGGTCGAGGGCCATGAACGCGAAGTGGAGCGGGCTGCCCAGGCGCAGTCGCGCCATCGTGCCGCGGAACACCCCCATCATGTCCATGTCGCTGAACGAGAAGCCCACGAACAAGAAGGCGTGGGCCGTGAAGAGCACCGAGAGCAGCGCCTCGCCGGCCGCGGTGTGGTGGTAGCGCTGCTGGTAGTCGCTCTCGGTGAGCACGATGCTCTCCGGATCGTTGTAGGTGCCGTGGAGGTGGACGTAGCGGCGTTGCTGACCGCGGCGACGCGCCGCGCGGAGGAAGTCCTCGATGTCGGTCGGGTTGCGCCAGCTGACCTGATGCGGCAGCTCGCCGGGGAAGACGCGCGCGTGGGCCCGCTCGAGCAGCCGGTCGTAGTTCGTCGTCAGGACGTGGGAGAAGGGCAAGCGCACGAGATCCTCGTGCAGTGACTGGCAGCGGCCGGCCTCGTCGCCGAACTGCTCGCGGATGAACGAGGCGAACGCATCGGGGCCCATCAGCTGGCGGTAGTGCTCGGCGCGCATGAGCAGGTCCTCCTCGCGCGACACGAACGCCATCGCCTGCGAGACCTGGTTGGGCAGCGCCTTGCGCATGCGCTCGATGAGCGCGATCCAGTCGGGATAGCCCCCGGAGATCGAGGTCCCCGCGCCCACGAAGCCGAGCACGTTGGCCTCGCGCAGCTCGGTGACCAGCCGATCGAACGCCTCTTCGTTCTCCTGGCCCACCACGTGGTCGGGCGTCAGATAGTGCCCATCGCGAACGGCACGCGCCTCGAGGTGCTGCACGGTCAAGCGCACGGCGACCGCGACGGCCTCGGCCGGTGGTCGGTCGAGCGCTTCCACGTCCTCGCGCGAGATCCCGAGATGGCGGGCCCCGTCGAAGCTGCGGCGCACGGCGTCGAACACCCGGCGCGCATCACCCTCGGTGCTCGGCAGCGGCACGACCGGGATCCCCACGTTGCGCGCGTGCTGGTGGATGAGCCACGTGCCGCCGAGCCCACCGAGCACGATCGCCACGCTGGCCGCATCGACCGCATGTAGATACTCATCGGCGTCGATCGACACGATCTCCACCCGACCCTCCGGGACCGAGGGTGGGCGACCAAGCGCACGGTACTGCTTGAAGCGGCTGGTCGGGTCCTCACCCCGCTCGCGCAATCTCGCCGCGAACGCGGCCCCCACCGCGCGATCGATCCCGGGCCAGCCGCACGTGACCAGGCAGAGCCCCTGCTCGGCGAGCGCGCGGCCGAGCCGAACCGCGGTGTCTTCGAGCTCCGGGGGAAGGGGCTCCTTGCCCGTACCCGCGACGAGGATCCACGATGGGCGCTTCATCCGACCCGATGATGGCACGAAGGCTCAGCGAGACAGCCGATCCCCAGCCAGCGGGACGTAGATCGTATCCCACTGCGTGCTCGCTTCGCCCTCTTCTTGCTCGAGCCTGCGCACGACGAGGCCGTGCTCGTCGACCCAGATCACGGCCGACAGCGGCCCCTCGGTCACCGCTTGGTAGCGCCAGGTCTCGACATCGTGCCCGCCCACCTTGAGCGGCTCCTTGCCCCGCCGCGCGAGTCGGATGCGCGCGGGCTTGGACACCGACTCGAGCGAGAGCGAGACCCACTGGGCTTGCTCGGGGCGCTCCGTGGGAGCCGCGCTCCACAGCGGGAGGAGCTCCAGCGCCAGCGCCCCGTCCAGGGTCCAGACGCCCGGGACCTCCACTCGCTGGATCGACGACGACAGCCCCCGCGCGCGCATGATCTCGAGCTTGGGCCCATCGCTTCGAGCCGCGACGCGGTCGAATTCGTGCGCGACCGCGCTGGTGCCCGGCAGGGCCTGCCAGATCACGTGCTCGAGCCGTCCCTGATCGTCGGTGACGAACACGACGAACGACGGTGGCATGGGCGTCTCGTCGGCCTTGCTCGCGATCCGGCCCACGAAGCGACCGCCGAGCTCGTGGACCTCGAGCTCCTCGGTCATCGCGACCACGAAGCCTTCGTGCATCAGCTGACGGACGTCGTAGCGACCATGGCGCACCAGCTCACCAGGGAGCACGGCCGCCGGATCGGCGGCCAAGGCCTCGAGATCGATGACCACGTTGCTCGCGGGGTCGGCCTGGGCATCCGCAGCCGGCTTCGGGTCGGCGGCCGACTTCGGGTCCGGCTCGGGCGGCGAAGGCTTCGGCCCGGGCGAGCGTGTGCAACCGACGAGCAGCAAGATCGACGACGCAACCAAGCGAATCACGCACATTCGTCCATGCCGTTCCATGGGGCTTGGGACGAGATCGTAGCCGTCCGCTTCGTCGAGCGCCACTGGAGCTGCGACTGGTGGATCAGCGCCGGAGGCCTGCGCGAGACGCAAGCTCGGAGCTCGAGCTCGTCCTACTCTTCCAAGACGACCCCTCCGGTTGGACCAAACTTCTTGCCGACCCCGCGGGTCAGTAGCCGCATCGCCCGGCCCATGCCTACCCTGCCCAAACCCTCGCGCCCCCCGTGGCTGGCCCTGGCCGCCGCGCTGCCGCTCGCCGCCTGCCGCCCCCAGCCGTCGCCCACCCCCGCCGTCTGGGAACGCGTCGCATCGATGGTGGAGCCGCGGGCCGCCCACGCCGTGGTCGCCACCGACACGGCCATCTACGCCCTCGCCGGCACCAGCCAAGGCGGTGCGCCGGTGCTCGACGTCGAGCGCTTCGACGGCGAGCGCTGGGCCGTCGAGACCACCCTCCCCGACCGCGGCCGCAATGCTCCCGCAGCCGCCGTCCTCGATGGGCGCATCTTCCTGATCGGCGGGTTCGACACCACCACCAACACCCCGCTCGATCGCGTCGACGTCTACGACCCGAGCACGCGCACGTGGAGCGAGGCGACCCCGCTGCCCGCTCCGCGTGGAGGTCACGCCGCTGCCGTCCTCGGCGGACGGATCCATGTGCTCGGCGGCGGTAATTCGCAGTCGACGCTCGCCGACCACGACGCCTATGATCCCGACACCCGCACCTGGACCGCCCTCGCCGCCTTGCCGCGCGCCGAGGGCAGCCCGGCGGCGGTCGTCCACGACGGCAAGCTCTACGCCATTGGCGGTCGCAGCGGCCCGGAGGACTTCGGCGCCGTCGACATCTTCGATCCGCAGGCCAACGCGTGGACCGCCGGCCCGGCGATCGAGCCACGCGGCACCGCGGGCGCCGTCGTCCGCTGTGGTGCGATCCACGTGCTCGGCGGCGAGTCGCAGGCGGAGCGGCGAACGCTCGCCGACGTCCTGCGCCTCGATCCGATCGGGGGCTGGCAACCCCTCGCCCCCATGCCGACCGCTCGCAACTTCGCGCGCGCCGTCGTGTTCCGCGACGCCATCCACGTCGTCGGTGGCAGCCTGACCCCACAGACCAGCCATGCCCCCGAAGGCAGTGCGATCGTCGAGCGCATGGCGCCTGGATGCCCGTAGCGCCCTGATCAGGGCTTGGTCGACTCGGACGTGAGCTAGCCCTGCATCGCGACGCTCCGAATCGGAGAAGGATTGGGAGCTGGCCAGCCATGTAGCTCTCGACATGACCCGCGTTACCCTTATCTCCTTCGCCCTTACCATGCTTGCCGGCGTGTCCGGCTGTGACCGGAAGCCCACCACCGTGCCCGAGGCACCCGCCGCGAAGGCCGACCTCGCGCCGCCGGAGGAGTACGAGATGGCCGGTGGCGGTGGCGGCGGTGGTGGCGGTGGCGAGGAAGAGATCGCGCCGGGGCTGAAGGACTGAACGCGAGGCCGACCGCAGCCTGCGGTCGAAGCGCTCGGCGCAGCGACTCGTGGAGTGGCTGCGCCCGCTCGCGTAGCGCTTTCGCTCACTCGTGATCGCCGAGCTGGGCGTAGACGCTCGCGAGGCTCTCGAGGATCGATCTCACGAGCGGATCCTCGCGCCCGACCGCCTGCTCGCGCATGGCGAGCGCTCGCTCGAGCAGCGGACGTGCCTGCTCGGCCTCACCGGTGTCCGCGTAGGCAAAGCCGAGGTTGGCCACGACCTCGACCACGGCCGGATGGCTCGCGCCCAGCCCCTGCTCCGCGATCGGCAGCGCCCGCGCGAACAGGCGCTTGGCTTCCTCGAAGTCGCCCGTGATCGAGTACGCGACCCCGAGATTGTTGAGGCTCAGCCCTACCGCGGGATGGTCGGGACCGAGTGCGTGTTCCTGAATGGCCAGCGCGCGCCTGAACAGCGCCTTGGCCTCCTCGAAGTCACCCGTCTCGTAGGACACGCTGGCCAGGTAGCCGAGGCTCTCCCCCACGTCGCTGTGGTCGGGGCCGAGGGCCTGCTCGCGGAGCTCGAGCGCCTGCTGGTGCAGCGCCCTCGCTTGGTCGAAGTCCCGGGCAGCGGCATGGGCGTTGGCGAGGTTGTGGAGCAGCCCCGCGCGGGCGAGGCCATCGTCGTCGCGAAGCTCGGCCAGCGTCTGCTCGGCCAGCCGCGCCCACAGTCGGCCGTCGTCGTGTCGCCCCGCGCGGTAGCCCACCATGAACACGAGCGTCGAGGCGGCATCGAAGGCCACCTGCGGCGCCACCCCGCGGGAGGCCTCGAAGTAGGCGTCCACCAGCGCAGCTTCGGCAGCATCCGCGGCGCCCGAGGCGTCGAGCAGCTCGCCGAGCCGCAGCCGGGCCGTAGCGGTCAGCGGCGCCCACTGCAGCGCCTCGGCGCGCTCGAGCGCATCCCTGGCGAGCTCGAGCCCCGGCTCGTGGTGACCGGCCGACTCGAGGTGGGCGGCCCGCATCACATCGGCCCGCACCGCTCGCACGGCCTCGCGACTCTCCGCCGGCGGCGGATCCAGGGCCGCGAGCACGCTCTCATCGCGGCACGCCGCCACCGGGTCGACATCCGTAGTCGCCGCCACGGCGTTCTCCAGCACGCTCGCGTCCGCCTGCATCAGCGCGTCGACCAGCGACTCGAGCTGTGACCGTCGTTCGTCGAGGCACCACAGCGATCGGTCGAGCATCTGCGCATCCCAGCGGCCGCGCACCTCGGCATCGAGACATGCCTCGACCCGGGCGTCCCGCCAGGCCTGCGCCTGCTGCTCGAGCCGCGGCACCACCTTGTCGGCGGTCGTCCGCGCATAGCCGACCCCCGTGGCCACCAGCGCCGCGTGGAGCCGCTGCCCGCGCTCGGTGGTGAAGGCCTCCTCGATCTCGTCGCCGGTCGCATCGCAAGCCTCGACTCGTCGCGCGAGCTCGAAGCGGCGGTAGCCTTCGAACCCCGCCCCGAGCAGCACGAGCACGCCGACCGCCACCAGGCCCTTGCGCCTGCGCGCGCGAGCCTGGCCCTCGGCGAGCGCATCGAGCAGATCAGCCATCGATGGCCACCGCCGCGCCGGATCGATCGCGAGCCCACGCTCGCATGCCCGGCGCAGCCAGCCGGGCACGCCTCGCCCCTGCGGCGATCGCAGCTTGCCCCTGAGCACGTTGGCGATGAGCTTCATCAGCGTCTCGCCTGCGAATGGCCGCTCACCGAAGAGCGCCTCCCATAGCGTCACGCAGAACGAGAACTGGTCTGCCGCCGCCGTGACCTCCGCGCCCGCGAGCTGCTCGGGAGCCATGTAGCGCGGCGTGCCGACGAGCGCACCCGCCTGGGTGAGCGCCGTCGCCAGGGCGTCGACGGCCGACTCCGACTCGAGCTCGCTCGTGATCCCCTCGGCGTCGAGCGACACGCAGCCTTCAGCGCGTATGCGCGCCAGCCCGAAGTCCATCACCCGCACGCGGCCATCGCGACCGACCATGACGTTGTCGGGCTTGAAGTCGCGGTGCGAGAGACCGGCCGCGTGTGCGGCCGCCAGCCCTTGCCCGGCCTTGTGCATCACGTCCAGCACCTCGCGCCAGGTTCGCGGCGAGCCGAGCCACCGCCCCAGCGTCTGCCCCTCGACGAGCTCCATCGCCAGCCACACGTGATCGCCCACCGTGCCGACGTCGTGGATCGCCACGACATGCGGATGCGAGAGCTTGGCGAGCGCCTGCGCCTCGCGCAGCAGCCGGGCCCGGGCCACGTCGCCGGCCGCGCGAGACAGGAGCAGCTTGAGCGCGATCGTACGGTCGAGCTCGGGGTCGTAGGCAGCGTAGACGACCCCCATGCCGCCGGCTCCCAGCTCGCGCAGCACGACGTAGCGGCCGATCACCACGCCGCGATCGAGCGACGTCCGCTCGCCCGGCGTCGACGCAATCGTATCGAAACCGGCATGGGTCTCGGCATGGGTCTCGGCCTGCGTCTGCTCCGGGACGAACCGCTGGCCCTCGCTGCTGGCGTCCTCCACGGGTCGCTCGTTCACACCGCCTCCCCGTCGCGCCGCAATGCTCGAGCCACCCACCACAGCGCCACCGAGCACCCCAGGCTCGCCACTGGCACAACCCATGGCTGCTGGATCAACACCAGAGCCGCGCGCGCCCCCACGACCGCACCCACCACCACCAGCCGTGCCACCGCGTAGCCGGGCAGCCAGCGCGGACAGGTCATCCCCCGCCGCCACCATCGCCACGCCAGGCCCACGAGCAGCAGGTCCGTGACGAGCAAGCTGCCGACGAGCTCGTTGCCGCGAAGCTGCGGCAGGGTGGATCCGATCGCCAACACCACGAGCACCGCCCCGATGACGCCCGAGGGCAGCGCCCAGCTCCACAGCCACACGGCCGCCACGCGCGGCCGTGCTCGCGCGTTCCTGGCCACCCACGCCGCGGTGAGCAGCACGATCACCATCGCGATCGGGACGGCGTTCCACGTGATTCGATTGGGCCGCTCCGTCGCGGGCGGCCCACCCCGCTCGGCCAGCAGCTCCGGCGGCCCTGCCAACGGTACGAGCCCTCCGCTTCGCGCGGGATCGGGCACCATCACCTCGGGCAGCGCCGTGCGCATGCGCTCGGGCCAGAGGAGCGTGTAGTAGCGGCTCACGGGCAGATCGTGCATGCGCCCGAACACCAGGTCCGAGAGCAACGCCGTGAGCGGTGCCCCGTCGAACGTGAGCGCCTGGTAGTCCCGTACCGTCCACGGATCGATCTGTCCGTCGAGCTGCCGACGGATCTCACCGCCGGTGATCTCATCGAGCAGATCGCGGGCCTTCGTGCTGCACGTCGCCTCGAGGTAGTGATAGCGATACTCCCGGTTCTCGGGTCGTACCTCCCACGCGAGCTGCTCCGCCACCGACCGCGCCTGCGCCTGGTCGAACGCGAGCGACTGTCGATACACATCGCGGTTCTGCAACAGCCCGTAGTACTCCACGGTGGCGTAGAGATCGCCGGTGGGCGAGAGGAAGAACGCCTGCTCGCCGAACACGAACCGCAGCGCCATCCACGGGTCGGAGAAGTCGGTGTCGCCGTAGTTGTACCCGCGGGTGAATTCGCGGCCGTCGGACCGCGTCTCGGTCACCATCAACGCCACGTGTCCCGCGCGGGTCAGCAACGCGTCGCCGGGGCTCACGGTGATGAGGTCGATGCGCACCCGCAGCTCCTCGGTCGGGGCGGCCGGAGCGGCCGGAGCGGCCGGAGCGGCCGGAGCGGCCGGAGCGGCCACGGTGGCACGCGGCAGGCCGAGGAGGGCGGCGAGAAGGAGCAACGGCAAGCACCAGCGGTGTCGCGCTCGCGGGTCGACACGGGTCTTCATCGTCGACCTCATCTCCTGGGGCCGTAGCCGGGCAGCGGATCGCCGAGCTCGTATGCCCCGAGATCCGGGGCTGCACCTTGGTAGGCGAAGCCGGGGATCGGCTCGCCTGCGTCGATCGCGACCGCGCCGTCGGCCAGGCGCATGTCCGGCGCCGCTGCGCCCGGAAACGGCGAGCTCGGCACGTCGACCGTCGCCGCGAAGATCGAGAGATCGAGCTCGATCGCGTGGACCTCGGTCGTCATCGCGTGCAGCTCGTCGAGGCTCGCGAACGCAGTGCCGCCGACGTTGCCGGTGAACATCCCGGCCGTCGAGCCATAGCCGTCGTAGTCGAGATCGACGGCCATCGCGGCGGCGAGATCGATCACGTCGCCCTCACCGTTGTCATAGCCGTTGTACGTCCCACCGGGGCCGCCGAGGAACACGTTGTTGCGGAAGTGTTGGCGCGAGAACACGTCCTCGGTGTACGTGCTGAGGCCATCGCCGCCCTTGACGATCGTATTGTGCCAGCCGACGTCGCCCACGCTGCCCCGCTGCAGCTTGAACGCCTGGAACGCGGCGTTGTAGATCGCGTTGCGCACGAAGTAGGTCGGCCCACCGAGCCCCGGCTGCGACGACAGCCCCATGAACACGTTCGTCAAGCGATTGCCGACGATGCGGCAGTCGTGGAAGCAGAAGTCGGCCTCGATGCCGTCGTCGGCGGCCTCGGAGATCTCGTTGGCCAGCACGTCGAGGCTGTACTGGTCGACGGCGCCGTCGTCCTCGATGAACGAGATGCCATCACGAAACCCACGGACGCGGTTGTGCTCGATCACGTGGCCGGGGCCGGTCACCTCGATGCCCTCGCCGACGTTGTCACCGTCGACCCCGAGCGAGCCCTCGGCCCACACGGTTGCGCCCTCGACGACGTTGTCGGCGATGTAGAGATCCTCGGAGCGCGTCTTGGTGACGATGCCATCGCCGTCGGTGATGACGTGGTTGCCGATGAATGCGAGCCCCAGCGAGTCGTTGAGCTTGATCTGGCCGTGGACCTCGAGGCCTTCGACGATCACGTACGCGCGTCCGTCGAGCCGCACCTCGCCGTCGATCACGACCGCGCCAGCGGCCCGGATCACGATGGGCGCATCGATCGTGCCATCGTTCGGAAACGTGAAGGTCGCATAGTTGCCGGCCGCGAGCTCGAGCACGTCGCCTGGCATCGCCGCGTCCGCCGCGTCCGCGAAGCTGCCCGGATCGACGGGAATCACCGGTGCGCCGTCCATCGCCGCGGGCACCGGGCGCGTCGCCGCCTCCAGCGTTCGCACCTCGCAACCGCCATCTGGATCCGACAGGAACAGCTCGACCTCGTACGCGGTGCCCGGCGCGAGCCCGAACACCGTGCCCGCGTGCTTGTTGGTCCACGTAAAGCCCTCCGGCGTGCTGCCGGCCGGCACTCGCCGAAGTGGCGTGCCCTCGCGCCACGTGCCCCCCTCCTCGCGCCAGCGCACGGTGACCGTGCCGTTCTCGTTCGTGTCGCCCTCGATCGTCCACACCGCCGTCAAGTGCTCGAGCGTCGGCGACGGCAACGAGGCCTCGCCGGGCGTCGTGCCGAGCTCGTCGACCGCCGGCCCGATGCCGTCGCAGTCAGGCGGCGGTGGCTCGCCCGTCTCGCTCGTGCTCGTGTCGGCGGTGTCACCCGTCAGCGAGGCGCTCGCCGTGCTCGAGTCATCCACGGACTCGGTCGCGCTCACGCTCGCCGTCGCTCCCGTCGACCCGCTCGTGTCCGTCTGCTCGTCGCCCGAGCCACCGCCGCAGGCGGCAAGCAGGATGAGCGCTGCCAGGGTTCGTCTCGAGCACACCATCGCTGCCTCCTTCACCCGTGGATCGGCTGGATCGTATCAAGATCCGCTTCGGTCACCGGCAGCAGCCGCGAGTCCGCCAACGCGGCGGTCCGGTGACCTGCCCCCGCGAGGTAGGCATCGCTCGAGGCGAAGGCGAGGAAGTCCTGCGCGCTGCGGCACCGGACGAGCAGGACCATGTCCCAGCGCTCATCGCTCGGCCCGATGAGATAGGACCGGCTCGTACCCTGGAACAGCACCTCGCTGCCCGCCTCGCGCAGCAGCGGGAGCGTATGCGCCGCATCGCGGCGGTAGGCTTCTTCCCCGCTGATCGGTGTGCTCGGAGCCAGCTCGGGGCTCTTGGCGTAGTCGGCAACCTCGCGAAACCTGAGCAGGTTGAGCATCACGACGGGCCCCTGCGGAGGCGCGCCGAAGAACGCCGCGCCCGCTTGGCGTGTTGGCTGAATGTGCATGGGGTTCGCGCATGATACCAGCGCGCTTCGACCCGGGCTGGCCCCTTCCCGTCCAAGGTGCGCTACCGTGGAGGCGTGCGCTCCACTCGTGTCGTGCTCGCCTTCGTCGTGATCGCAGCGGCCATCGTCGCCATCGCCTCGCCCGTGGAGGTCGGGCGAGCCCTCAGTCGCACGGCCACGACCTCTTCGGAGATGATCAACCTGCGCGCGAGCTGGGGCGGAGCCCTGCTCGGCATCGGTGCGGCGATCGGCTGGGCCCGCACCGAGACCCGCACGCGGCTGGCGGTCTCGCTGGTGATGTGGCTGATGGTCGGCATCGGCCTGGCCCGCGCCGTCGGCTTCGTGCTCGACGGTGATCCCGACCGCCTGCAGTGGCTCTGGCTCGGGGCCGAGATCGTGATCGCGGCCGCCTGTGCGTGGTGGCTGCGTCGGCCGATCGCGGCGTAGAGCGCCTCGTGGCGCGGTAGCATCGACCCGTGAAGAACCCGTTCCAACGCAACCGCCCGTCGCAGCCCAACACCGTCGACTGGATCGGCGGGAGCTTCTTCGCCATGCCGCAGGAACCCCGCGCGGGCCGCTTCGAGGGGACGGTGCAGCGGATCCGCACGCGTACTTGGGCCGGCTGCACGTTCATGCCCGACGAGGAGTCGAGCTACCCCGAGCTGCCGGTGCTCCGGCTCGGCGACGCCTTGGCTCCGCTCAAGCTCGCCCCCCATGACCCAAGCGTGGTGAGGCGCATGCAGCGAGAAGCCGCCGCGTGGCAAGTCCGCAGCGGCTATGTGGGCGCCGGACCACCCCATGTACGTAACGAAGATCCCTGGGCCGATCTCGAGCCCGTCGACCACGTCTCGCTCGAGGGCTTTTGGTATCCGACCTTTCAGGCCGGGACCATCCAGGGCTGGCAGGTGTGGGGGATCTACGTGCTCGGCCCGGGCTGAGAGCCGGCCTGCCAGGGTGAAGCGAGCCCCGCGCGTCCTGCTACCATGCCTCCGTGCCGAGCGACGCCCTGCGAGTCGTCACCTGGAACGTCTGGTTTGGCGAATGGCAGCGGCGGCTTCGTCAGCGCGCCCTGTGGCGCGAAATCGGATCCCTCGATCCCGATGTCGTCTGCCTCCAAGAGGTCGTCCCCGGTCACCTCGGGGGCGGGGAAATTCGCGGGCTCCGCGACCGCGGGTACTGGGTCAGCGACCTCCGGATCTGGGAGTATGATGTGATCATCGTGTCCCGGCGGCCGGTGCTCGCCCACGAACGAGTGCCGCTCCCGTCGGTGATGGGTCGAGAGCTCCTCATCGCCCGCCTCGACACCAACCCGGCGCTGACGATCGCCACCGTGCATCTCGAGAGCACGAGCGAGATGACCGAATTCCGCTGCCGGCAGCTCGAGGACATCCACGCCCGGCTCGTCGGCGAGGCGGACGTGCTCCTGGTCGGCGACATGAACTTCCCCGCTGGCGACCGCCCCGAAGCCGCGATGCTCCCGGGCTGGACCGACGCCTGGCAAGCCCTGCGACCCGACGATCCGGGCTTCACCGTCGACAGCGAGGTCAACACCATGCGCGCGCTGATGAAGTCGGGAGGCAAGCGCGCGCGGATCGATCGCGCATTCCATCGCGGCGCTCGCTGGCGAGTCGAGAGCATCGAGCGGCTGGGGATGAAGCCGATCACCGACGACCCGACCGATCCGCTACTGTTCATCTCCGATCACTTCGGGCTGTGCGTCGACCTCGCCTCGGCTTGACGAGCGCTTCGACCCACTGCTCGTCTCGAGGCACCCATGGTCACAGACGCCGAGCAACGACTCGATGCCCTGCTCACCAGCGACGACGAGGCCGCTCGGCCATTGCTGCTCGATCTGCTCGGCCGCGGAAGTCGCGTCACCGCCCGCGTGCTGCGGGCCCTGTCGATTCACGGCACCCCGCTGGACCACGACCGCTTGCTCCCATGGCTGCAATCGAGCGAGGAGGAGGTCGTCAAGGCGGCCATCGGCGCCGCAGGATTCGTCGGCGATCCCCGGCTGGTACCCGCGGTCTTCCGACACTGGGACGGCCCACGCCGGCTCGACGTGGCGCTGTGTCTGGGGCGCATGCGCGCGACTCGGCACACCGCCGACTTGCTCGCTCTGCTCGGGGGCAAGCTCGGCGAGCTGGAGCATCAGCCGTGGGAGCACTGCACCGTGGCCCTGGAGCTGATGGCGGACCCTAGCTGCGTGCTCGAGGTTCGGCGCCTCCTCGAGCACGCGCCCGAGGATCGGGTCTGGGGCCTGGTGCAGATCCTCCGCGCCGCGACCGGCGAAGATCGCCTCGCGGACTGGATCGATGCGGAGGGACGGCACGACATGAACGTGCTCCGTCGAGCCTGGCTCGAGCACCGAGCTGGACCCTCCGGGCTCCGCTCGTTCGAACCCCAAACGGCTTCGCTCGCCGAGATCCTCTTGCAGGGCACGGGTCGCGTGCGCATGGGCTACCCGGCAGGCACCACCGCGAGCAGCTGGGCCCGCTGGGGGCGCGCGCTCTACTGCGACGGCGAGATCCTCTACCACGCGAGCTCGGACTGCCCCACCTGCGAGACCTATCTCGGACGAGCCGGTGCGAGCTGCCCACGCGTCGATGCCGATCGCGTGGGCAAGGCGCTCTCACACGTGACCGGCTCGTCGCGATCGCTGCTCGAAGCCCTCGAGCCCGCGCTCATCCCCCTGCCTGCGGGGCGAGCCCTCGTGGCGATCGTCGACATCCGCCTCGAGCGCGTCGATCTGCAGCACCAGCAAGCCTCGTGGTACGCACGACGCGGTGACTACCGAAGATCCGACGATCCCACCGACGACCCCAACGACGTGACCCCGCCTGCGGCGACCTGGCCGGGCACGGCGCACTACCAGGCGATCGATCTGCTCGCGACCACGCCACCGACCTCGCTGACGGTGCTGCCCACCCAGCCCATCGATGCCTTCGACGAGCAGGTGATCACCGAGCGGACGAACGCGCTTCGCAACGGTCAACGCCCGGCGGCCCTGGCCGTGGGCTGGTTCGAGCACCGGGACGTCGACGGCAGGTACCCCGAGGCCATGCTCCAGCTCGTCGTGCTCGACGGCCACCACACCATCGAGGCCCATGCTCGCGCTCGAGCGCCCGTGCGGCTGGTGGTCGTGTGTCCGTTCGACTTCGGTGCCATCCGCGGGGCACGAGAGCACCTCTCGCGCCTCGCCGGGTGACCTGCACGGTTAGCTCCGGTTGCATCGAGCCGCTCGATTCCGACGGCAACCGAGCGCCAACGCGCCGAGAGCGGCCCGCCGTGGGCCGTTATCGGCCAATTCACGGCGTTTTCCCGTGCACGCCCCCATCCGAAAATTTCTTCGCACCGCCGTGAAAGATCGAGCCCGATCCGGAGATGACTGATCGAGACCTCCATGCGTGAGGTCTCGCTTCTCCAAACCCCCTCCGGGATCGACGACATGCATCTTCACCGCGGACTGCCCCTCCTCGCGTTCACCCTCACCATCCTCGCCGCCCCCGGCCTCGTACGGGCGGCCACCGCCGAGTGCGTGAACGACGACGGCTCCTGCTCGGTCAGCAACGACGGCTTCGACTGGATCGAGTGCATGTGCGCCGACGGCAGCGGCGTCGGCGGCGGCGGCGGCAACGAGTGGGCGGGCCTGTCGGAGGTGGAGCTCGGGCCGATCTGCGAGGAGCAGCTCGCCGACTTCTGCGGGCCGTTCGTCCCCCCCGACTACGTCGAGTGTTACGACGTGCTCGGCTCGTGCACCATCGACAACGAGCCCGAGGACGAGCTCGAGTGCTACTGCCTCGACGGATCCTTTGGAAGCGTGCCGCCGGGCGGCATGATGTGGGCCGGCTACGACGACATGCAGCTCCTCGACGAGTGCGAGGCGCAGCTCGCCGAGATCTGCGTGGCGCCGCCCGGCAGCGTCATGTGCAGCAACGGCAACGGCGAGTGCACGCTCGCCAACATGCCCGAGGACTTCTTCGCCTGCGAGTGCAACGGCGGCGACTTCGGTGGAGGCGGAGGCGGCAACGCCTGGGCCGGCTACTCCGAGCTCGAGCTCTACGGCGAGTGCGGCTCGCAGCTCGTCGACTTCTGCGGCGGCCCGCTGCCGCCCCCGCCCTGGGTCGTATGCACCAGCAGCCTGGGCGAGTGCACCATCGACAACGACCCCGAGGAGCTGCTCGAGTGCACCTGCGCCGACGGCGAGATGATCTCGAGCGGTGGCAGTGGCGAGTGGGTCGGGCTCTCCGAAGACGAGCTGTTCATGGAGTGCGAGCAGCAGCTCTACGACGGCTGCTCCGTGGGTGCGGAATCCGGGAGCGGGACCGACACGGGCGACACCGGTGACACGGACGGCACCGGCTCGACGGGCGCCGCGAGCTCGACCGGCGAGCCCAGCGAAGACACCGGAATCGACGGCTCCGGCGGCCCCCCCGAGGGCTCGAGCGGCACCCCCGAGCCGGCCACCACGGGCGACGACACCAGCGGGGGCGCGTCCGAGACCGGCGACGGCGGAGCCACGGACGGCGGCGGTGGCTGCAGCTGCTCGACCACCGACCGGTCGAACCCGAGCGGCTGGGCGCTGGCGCTGCTCGGCCTCGTGGGCCTTGGCCTGCGTCGTCGTCGGGTGACCGGAGCCTGAGACGCGGACGGTGGGCCTCATCGAGGCCCACCGCACCCCAGGGCGAATCTCGCGGCTCGGGATGCCGGGCGCGTTATCGTTTCGTCAGCGACGAGCACTACCCGGCTCGATGATTCGACCCTGCACGATCTCGACGCTCGCCTTCGTAGGGCTGTTGGCTGCCTGTGGCCCGCCCACCGTCACCGACAGCGACACCAGCGACACGACCGGCGGCACCTCGTCGGGGGGCGATGCCTCAGCGGGCAGCACCACGGCACCTGGGATCTCGTCCGACGGTACCTCGCCGGGCGGCACCTCGCCGGGCGGCACCTCGCCGGGCACCGACGACGACACGGCGAGCTCGCCCACCGCCGGAGGCGGCGAGCTCGTGTGCGAATGGACCTTCGTCGACGAGCTCGACATGCCACGCCAGCGTGGCGTGGGTGCGGAGGACCAGACCTGCAACCCGGTCACCACCGACACCATCGCCCTCGAGGTACAGCTCGATGTGCCCGACGGGCACGAGCTCGGCCCCGCCGCAGCGGTCGAGCTGCTGCTGTTCGAGTACGACCCCAATGTCGCCGATGCCTCCGCCGATTGCGTGGGAGGCCTGTGCGGACCGCTCGAGGGGGCCGACCCGGTGTGGATGTTCGACGTGCCCAACGACCTGCCCGAGCTCGGGTACTACATCTCGGTGGACCTCGACGACGGCAACGGCTGCATCCTGCACGAGGTCGACTTCGTGACGTTCTCGCCCGGCCAGGGCACGCTCGTGGTCCCGATGGCCGCGGACTGCATCTAGAGCGGCCTCCACGCGCACGGCCACGCGTGGTAGCCTCTGCGCCATGGCCACGCAGCGGTACATGCGGCAGCCCCCGCAGTACGTGCACGACTGGTTCTCGCCGCTGCGCTCGTGCGACGTGGTGGCGGGCAAGATCACCAACTTCACCTTCATGGGTCACGACCTCATCGCGTTCCGCGACGGCGCGGGGCAGGTGGTGGTGCTCGACGCCACGTGCCCGCACTTCGGGGCGCACCGCGGCGTGGGCGGGCGGGTGGTCGACGGCTGCGTGCGCTGCCCGTTCCACGGGCTCCACTTCGACGGCAGCGGTCAGTGCGTCAAGGGCGACTTCGTCAAGGACGCCCGGTACCTGCGCCACATCCGATCCGTGCCGTGGACGGTGCACGAGGTGGCCGCATCGATCTTCCTCTGGCACGGCCCCGATCGCGAGCGGCCGGCTCGGCCGCTGCGCTTCGCGGATCCCGGGTTCTTCGACGGCTGGAGCGAGCCGGTCACCAACGCCGGCCGCCGCCTCGCGCCGACGAGCCTGTTCTTCCCCACCGAGAACATCGTCGACATCCAGCACTTCTATGCGGTGCACGGCTGGCAGCTCCGCGCCATCGAGCGCGAGCCGGCCGAGGACGAGGACGGCGCATTCACGGCCGTGATGCACATGACCTGGGTTGCCGGTGCCCAGAGCCCCTCCGCGCTGGTGCGACGGCTCGGGCGGGCGTACTCGAGCCCGTTCCACTTCGACATCCGGATCCTGGGGCCCGGCATGGCGATCTCGGTCTCCACGCTCACCCCCGAGCAGGGCAGCCTGCAGCTCATGAACATCATCTTGATCACGCCGGTGAACCCCACCGACTGCCAGATCCGCGTGGTCAGCTCGGTGAGGCGCACGGTCGACCGCCCGCTCAACCGGCTGGCGCGACGCGTGCTGGGCGTGGGGCTCGAGGAGGCGCTGTCGCGGGTGTTCCTGGCGATCGCCACCAAGGACTTCGACGGCGACGAGATGATCTGGACCAACCGTCGCTTCCTGCACAACCCCAAGCCCCTGCCCGACGACGGACCGATCATCGCGTATCGCAAGTGGTGCGAGCGGTTCTGGCCGCCGGACTACCTCGCGGATCCGGTGAGCGAGGCGCCGGCGGTCGACGGCGCGGCGGAGTAGCGCTCACGAGCGCTCGACCCGGTGCTCGTCGAGACGCTCGACGTGCGCGTCGACGAGGTCGCTGCGCGTGACGATGCCGATCACGGCTCGCGGGTGCGCTCGCTCCACGACCGGCAGCCGCCCGATCCGCTCGCGGGCCATGATGTCCGCGGCGTCGCGCAGCGACGCGTCGGCATGGATGACGACCGCAGCCCGCTGGAGCAGCGCTCGTAGCGGCACGCTGGCATCGCCCGCGCGCAAGAGATCCCGGTGCGTCACCACGCCGACGAGCTCGCCACCGGCATCGACGACCGGAAATCCCTGGTGCTCCGTGCCGTCCACGCCCGACCCGAGCCAGGCGCGTGCGGTCGCGACCGTGTCGTCGGCGTGGAGCGAGACGACGCTCCGTCGCGCCAGGTCGGCGATGCGGATGCTCGCGAGGAAGTCGGTGGTGTAGTCCTCGGGCACGGTGATGCCGCGGCGGGCGATCTTCTCGGTCATGATCGAGTGGCGCATGCAGAGGCACGAGACGAGGTACGCGGCCGTGCAGCCGCCGAGCAGCGGCAGGAGCCCCAGCGGCTGGCGGGTCGTCTCGAACGCGAACACGACCGAGGCGAGCAGCGCCCGCGAGGCCCCGGCGAACAGCGCGGCCATGCCGACGAGCGCGGCGATGCGTACATCGACGCCCGCGGCCGGCCACAGCGTGCTCACCAGCGCTCCCAGCACGGCCCCGAGACCGCCGCCGATCGTGAAGAGCGGCGCGAGCGTGCCCCCCGACGTGCCGCTGCCGAGCGCCACCGCCCACGACACGAATTTCAGCGTGCACAGCACGGCGATCGTGCCGAGCAGCATGTCACCGGAGAGGATCCGCTCGATGTTGTCGTAGCCGACCCCCATCGTGCGTGGCGCGACGAGGCCGATGCCGCCGACCGCGATCCCACCGAGCGCCGGCCACCACATCCAGTGGATCGGCAGGCGCTTGAACGCATCCTCGACCCCATAGACCGCCCGCGTCACACCCACGGCGCAGAGACCCATGCAGCCACCGAGGACGACGTAGGCGACCAGCGCGAAGCCGCCGGGCTGCACGAGCTCCGGCATCGCGAACACCGGGCTGCTGCCGACGAACGCCACGCGCATCCCCGTGGCCATGCAGGCCGCGAGGGCCACGGGCACGAGCGACGCGCGGCGATACTCGAACAAGAGCAGCTCGACCGCGAGCAGCACCGCGGACACCGGGCTGCCGAACGTCGCGGCCATGCCCGCGGCGGCACCAGCGGACAGGAGGGTCCTGCGCTCCATCGCCGTGATGCGCACGACCTGGCCGACGAGCGAGCCCAGCGCGCCACCGGTCGCGATGATCGGGCCCTCGGCGCCGAACGGTCCGCCCGTGCCGATCGCGATCGCGGCCGAGAGCGGCTTGAGCACCGTCATCCGCGGGGGAATGCGGCTCTTGTTGGTCAGCACCTGCTCCATCGCCTCGGGAATCCCGTGGCCCCGGATCGCAACCGAGCCGTAGCGGGCCATGAACCCGACGATCACGCCACCGAGCACGGGCACGACCACCACCCACGGGCCGAGCGAGTGATCGGCGGGTGAGACGAATTCGGATGAGAGCCGGCCATAAAACGCGAGATTCGTGACCAGCCCGATGAGCCGGGTCAGCGCCTGGGCAACGACGGCGGCCACGACCCCGATCGCGATGGCGATGCCGCTCGTCGCGAGGATCCGGCGCTCACCCACGACGTGTTCCTCGTGCCACGCGCACGTCCGCGTCGTCCTCCTCGAAGAACATCGACAGCGGCTCGTCGTCGAGGCACATCTCGGCGACGAGATCGTGCAGCGCTTCGGCGAGCACGCGCCGCTTGGCCCGTGGCAGGCGCTCGATCGCCTCGATCAACCGGTCCTGCGCGGCCAGGGGTGCGCGCTCGAGCAGCGTGCGCCCGCGCTGGGAGAGCTCGAGCTCGATCCGCCGGCCGTCGAGCTGCGAAGCCGAGCGCTTGACGAAGCCGCGGTCGACGAGCCGCTTGACGACGACGGACACGGTGGACTGGTGGGTGCGCGTACGCGCCGCCAGTGCGTTGAGCGAGAGCGCCGGCGCTTCCGCCAGCGCCTTGAGCACGAACAGTTGGGCGCCGGTGACCCCGAGCATGCTCTCGGCCGCGCGCGAGGACTCGCGCAGCACGCGAACGATCCGCCGGAGATCGTCGAGCACGGCGATGGCTTCGGCCACGATCGGCCGGATCGGCCGGCTGGAGGATTGCATGGGAACCCATACGATGTATCACGCCCGATATATGGGTGCCAATACGGACTGCGACGACGTGACGCACGCTCGCGGGCTCACGAACGCCGGCGCGTGAGCCCCAGCAGCATCACGACCACGAACGCGGCCGACGACGAGCGTGGCGCGATGTGACAGCCCGCGGTCGCCTCGTCGTCCTCGCCGGCTTCGGGATCGGAGGTCGGCTCGTCCTCCGATGATCCCGGGCCAGCGGGCCCATCCATGCCGGGTGGCTCGCTCGGCTCGGGCTCGCCGACCACCAGCACCGCCTCGACCCTCGTCTCGTTGCCGGCCTGATCGATCGCCTCCACCCGCACCGTGTGCTCCCCGGCGGGAAAGCGCAGCTCCATGGTGGTCTCGCGGCCGCGCTGCGACCAGCCGAGCTCGGGGACCACGAGCCGCCAGCCGAAGTCGGGCCGATCATCTTCGACGAGCACCTCCACCCGCACCAGCTCGCCGGGCACGGCACGCTCGCCGTCTTGCGGTGAGACCAGCTCCACCTGCGGCGGTGACACGTCGGGCTCGCCGGGCCCGCGCACCGCGTAGAGCTCGGCCACGGTGTCCTGCATCCCCGGCGCCTCGCAGAACAGCGCGTGCCGCTCGAGACAGTCGGCGTCGGCGGGCTCGTCGAGCGCGGTGCAGCCGTCGCCCAGCACGCGCTCCCCTCCCCCCGACGTGGTCGGGTTCATGATGAGCTCGCTCGCGGCCACGTGGTCGAGCCCCCAGCCATGGGCGACCTCGTGCACGATCGTGTGCGCCAGCGCGCGGGGCTCCGGGATCGCGTCGCCGAACACCAGCACGGTCTCGCGCCCGATCTCGTCGCCGCAGTCGATCACGCAGGCATATCCGCCCACGCCGTCATCGAGCCCGAGCCCCTGGGGCAGGCCGCCCACCATCACCATGGTGTAGGGCAGGTGCTCGGGCGGGCGCTCGTCGACCACGCGCACCGCGAACGGAGCGAAGATCGCCCGCACCTGCTCGGTGACCTCTGCGGCCACGGTACGGCTGCCCAGGAACGCCGGGTAGTCGAAGCCACCCTCGATGCAGCCGAGCTGGTCGAGCGCCGAGTCGTCGCCGCCCGCAAGGAATGCGCCCTCGTAGTTGATGAACACGGTGGCCGGCCGCGGCTCGCCCTCGGCGGATGCGGTGGCCGGGAAGGCGAGCAGCACCGCGGTCAACGGCAACGCAGTCGTGGATCTCATCGCGGATCCTCCTCGTAGCGACCGAGCCACACGTCGCGCAGCTCGTACGGCACGGAGACATCGCCGCCCGCCCAGATCGAGCCGTCGGCTGCGATCGCCACGGCCTGGCCCTCGTCCTCGCCGTGGGCGGGGCCGTCGAGGCGCTCGATCCATCGCTGGCTGCCCGCGGCGTCGAAGGTCTCGACCGCGAGATCGAGGTTGGTCGACAAGCCCCCGGGAAGGGCATCGGCCGTGCCCACCACCGCGATCTCGCCCCCGACGCCCACCGACAGCATCCGGGGCTTGAGCCCCAGCAGGGCCTGCCAACGCGGCTGGCCATCGGCCGTATAGGCCTCCAGGTAGCGGTCTCCCGCGGAACTTCGGGTGAAGACCGGCCCCTGCTCGTCGACGGCGATCGCGACCGAGCCCACGGACGAGGAGCCGACGCTCCACGACAGCTGGTCTTCGTCGTCGAAGCGCATCAGCGCGTGGCCCGAATGCGAGAAGAAGCCGCCGTCGGCGGTGCCGGCCGTCCGCACCGCCTCCTCCTCGATCAGGCGCTCGCTCAGGACCAGGCCGTCGTCGTCGAGTCGGGTCACGAACGTGCTGAATTCATCGGTGGCGACCTCGACCAAGACGGTGAGCACCACCTGGTCGCCCGCCAGCGTCACGCGCCCGCTGAGGACGTCCCCGAGCGTGCCGTCTTCCACCACCACGTGCCGCCACCGCGTCTGCCCCGCACCGTCGAGGCGCCGCAGCTCGATGCGCTCGGAGCCCGCCACGTCGGCCACGTCGGAGAAGATCGACATCAGCACCCCGTCGTCGGCGGTGGGGACGAGATACGGGGTCAGGCCGTAGTAGCGGACCGTCTCGGAGGTGAGCGTGGTCGACCACGGCTGGCTGCCGTCGGCGTCGAAGCGCGTGATCACGACCTGCGAGGGGTCCTCGTCGATGTAGAGCGCGGCGACGATCGAGGACTCTGCCACCGGCACCATGGCCACCGCGAGGTCCCAGTCGTGCGCGCTGCCGGTGAGCGTGGTCGACCACCGCAGCCGGGTCGGTCGCGCGCAGGCCTCGTTGCACACGGGGCCGCCATTGGCCTCGCCCTCGTCACAGGCCTCGCCCGCAGTCAGGAGGCCGTCGCCGCAGCGCGGCAGGGCACACGCGGGGGTGCACGCGCCATCGATCGCATTGGCGAAGCCGAGGTCGCACTCCTCGTCGGCCTCGACGATCCCGTTGCCGCAGCCCGCGGGGATCTCGGGCTCGGGCTCGGCGTCACCGGACGAGCTCTCGTCCTCCATCTCGGCGCCGCTGCTCGAGGAGCCGTCCTCGGTCTCGGGCATCGCGGCCGGCGGAGCATCCCCGCAGGCGACCGGCAGGACCGAGGCGAGCCCGAACACCAGCGCGCGTCGATGCGAGCCCCACATCCACGCGGACAACGGGCTGCGGGAGGGACGCTTTCACCGTCGGCCGCGGACTCGCAACGAGGCGTACGGATACGGTGTTCCGAACGAGCTCGGTGGGCGGCCGTGCGAATTCCGGCCTCGCCACCCGGGCCCAGCCAAAGCCGCTACCGTACCGCCGTGACCACCGCTACGAGCCCCGCGGGCGCGGGCCATGTCGTGGCCGCGGCTCCCCGCTCGGCCGGGCGCCATCGATGGCCACCCCCTGCCCTCGCGCTCGTCACCCTCGCGACCCTCGTCATCCACCTGTTCGCCGCGACCGGCTACGGCATCTTCCGCGACGAGCTCTACTACCTCGCCTGCGCCGACCACCTCGCGCTCGGCTACGTCGATCACCCGCCCCTGTCCATCGCACTGCTGTGGCTCGTCCGCCTCGTGCTCGGCGAGTCCTTGCTCGCGCTGCGGCTCGTGCCCGCGCTGCTGCACGCGACGCTCGTGCTCCTGACCGCCCTGCTCGCGCGCCGCCTCGGCGGTGGTCACTCCTCACAGCTCCTCGCGGCGCTCGCCGCCGCGATCTGTCCGGTGTACCTCGGCCTCACCAGCTTCTACTCGATGAACGCGATCGACCTGGTGGCCTGGACCGTCGCCCTGCTGCTGGCTCAGCAGTGCCTGCGGGCCCCTTCTCACCGGCGGTGGCTGCTCCTGGGGCTCGTGCTGGGCCTCGGCCTGCTCGCCAAGCTCAGCGTGCTCTGGCTCGGCGCCGGCCTCTCGCTCGCGATCCTGTTGCTCCATCGCGACCTGCTACGCACCGCTGGCCCCTGGCTCGCGGCTGCCGTTGCGCTCGCGCTATCGAGCCCGTACGTCGTGTGGCAGCTCCAGCACGGCTGGCCGACGCTCGAGTTCATCCGCGGCGCCACCACGGACAAGATGGCGGGAACGTCCCCCGCGGCGTTCCTCCTCGGCCAGGTGATGATGATGCACCCGCTGTCGCTCCCGCTGTGGCTCGGGGGGCTCGCGTGGCTGCTCGTGCACCCGCAGGCTCGCGCGCAGCGTCTGTTCGGCGTCGTCTACCTGGTCGTGCTCTGCATCCTCCTGCTCGAGCGGGGCAGCCGCCTCAATTACCTCGCGCCCGCCTATCCCCCGCTGCTTGCCGCGGGTGCCGTCGCGCTCGAGCGCACCGCAGCGGCGTGGGGACGCTCGTGGCCGATCCCGCTCTACGCGATCGTCCTCGTGCTCGGTGGGGCCGTCACCGCCCCGCTCGCGCTGCCGCTGCTCCCGGTCGAGTCGTACATCGCGTATGCCCGCGCGCTCGGCCACGCTCCGTCCACCGAGGAAGACAAGCAGCTCGGGAAGCTGCCGCAGCACTTCGCCGACATGTTCGGCTGGGAGGAGCTCGCCGCCACCGTCGCCCGTGTATACGAAGGGCTGCCGCCCGCGGACCGGGCCGACTGCGCGATCGTGGCCGACAATTATGGCGAGGCCGGGGCCATCGATCACTTCGGTCGGCGCTGGAGCCTGCCGCCCGCCAGCAGCGGTCACAACAACTACTGGCTGTGGGGGCCGCCGACGGCCTCCGGCCGCTGCGTGATCGTCCTCGGTGACACCACCGAGGAGCTCGAGCCGCAGTGCGAGTCGGTCGAGCACGCGGCCACGTTCTCGGCGCCGTACGTGATGCCGTACGAGGACGAGCTGCCGATCCACGTGTGTCGCGGGCTGCGGCGCTCGTTCGCGGAGATCTGGCCGCTGGCGAAGGGCTTCGACTGACACGGCAGTCGGCGCGAATGACCTTGACCCATGGACCGATCCCACGGTCTAACCGCGTCATGCTCTCGCGTCCCGCGATTCCGATCTCGACCGTGATCGCCATGCTGCTCGGCTGCACGGCAGCTCCGCCGCCACCTGCGTCGGAGACTCGCAACGCGAAGGTGGAGCCGACCGAGCAGGAGACCAAGACACCACCGCCGTCGATCACCAAGCAGCCCGAGCCCCCGCCCGCACCGACCACGGCCGTCGAGCCTCCGCCCGAGCCTCCGCCCGAGCCGCCACCCGTCGTCGCCGTCGATCTCTCGGGCTACTCGCGCGCCTGCAAGACCCACGGCGACTGCATGCTCGTGCGCTCGCATCAGTGCCCGACGTGCGGCTGTACGAACGAACCCATCGCGAAATCGGAGCACGCGCGCTTCCTCGAGGAAGCCGGCAAGATCCACTGCCAGCCGCCGCCGCTCCCTCCCGGAGCCGGATGCGGTGGCTGCCCCGGCTACCGCGCACGCTGCGACGAAGGCACCTGCGTCGCGCAGATGCACTGACTTCAGTCCACCACCGCGACCACCCCTTGCGCATCCTCGCTGGCGAGCAGCACCTCGCCCGACGTGAGATCCACCAGCCGTAGCGGGGACGGATCGTCATCCTCGGGCCCCCGCTCGCCGTAGAGCACCACCGAGCCGTCGCGGGAGAACTTGGAGCTGAAGGCCACCTCGACGCCGTCGGCGAGCGGTGCGTTGATGCGGATCGCCTCGCTTGGATCGGCGCCCGAGACGTCCACGAAGTGGAGCTCGCGCCCGAACGGGCTGCCCGGCTCGGCCGTGTAGAGCACCGAGGCGAAGTCGAGCGAGCCGATGATCTCGCCGGTGAGCGGGCCATTGCGCCCGCTCACCCGCTGCGGAGCGCCCGGCTCGGAACCCGAGAGCTCGACGCGGTACATCTGCGGATCGGGGCCCTCCTGCTGGGCGACGTAGTAGAGCCAGCTCGACGAGGGGTCGAAGGTGTAGAAGCTGACCCCTCCACCGGGGATGAGGCCGCCGGTGACGAGGATCGGCTCGCCCGGAGCATCGCCCGAGGCCTCGACGAGGTGGAGGTCGTCGGTATCGGGCTGCTCGTGCGCGGCAAGGTATGCGATGAAGCGCGAGTCGGGTGACCACCTGTGATTGTTGATCAAGGTCTGCTCGGCGCCGAGCGTGCTCACCAGCACGGGGGGCTGCGGCACGCCGGGCGCGAGATCGACGAACATCAGGTCGCCTTCGACGGTCTGGCCGACCCAGTAGACGAGCGCATGGCCATCGGGGGCGACCAGGGGGCCGCGTACGTCGAATTCGTCGGGGAGCGGGTCGTCGACGCGGAGCGGTACCGTGGGCACGGGCCCGGAAATGTCGACGAACCATAGCGAGTCGTCCGTGGGGCCGGGCATGGGATCGTCGTCGACCGAGTAGAACACCGCCTCCTGGTCCGGCACGAACGTGGGCGTATTCGCGTACAGGTCCGGCGCCACGAGGTCGCTGACCATGACGACGGCGCTCGGATCGGGGGGATCGAGCGGAGCGACGAACGCATTGTGGGGGCCCAGCTCGGAGACGAGCACGTAGCTCACCCATGCACCATCGGGGCGGACGCGAATGGTGTCGTCGATCGACTCACCGGCTCCAGCTTGCGCGACCAGCTCGGGCCCCTGCAGGACCCCGCCGGGAACGGCCGCGGAGAAGATCGCACTGGGGTTGACGCCGGAGTAGTCATTCGTCCGGAACACGAAGGTCTCCGTCGCCTCGATCCAGCTCACGACGGACAGCAGCGTGTTGGCCGGGACCGGCCCGGCGAGCAAGGACTGCGCCGGGCCGGGCGGATGGGCCGTCAGATCGATCGCGAAGCAGGGCCGCTCCACCATCGCCGGGTCCAGGGTGCAGTAGGCGAGGACGCGACCGGAGTCGGCGTAGGTGATGACTCCCACGCCGCCGCCCGGCGGCAGGCCCGGCGTCAGCTCGAGCGGCGGCGAGAGCTCGCCGTCGGCATACTCGCGCAGCACCAGCTCGAGGTCGTCGCTGCCCTCCACCGGCTGACGCACGACGAAGCGCGCTCGACCGCTGCCCGGCTCGCCGGTGGTGGTGGTGTCGTCGGTCGCGGTGGTGTCCATGGTGGACGTGTCAGCCGTCGTGTCGAGGCTCTCCGAGGAGGAGCTGCTCGAGCTCGTGCTCGACGCGAGCGCGGTGGACGACCCTTCCGAGCCCTCGGTGGTCGAGCCTTCCGTCGAGGGCACGGGCTCGTCGGGGCAACCACCGGCGAGCACGACCAGGGCTCCGAGCATGACGGGAACGCTACGAGTCATGGTCGGGATAGTGCCCGTCCGGGGGAAGACGATCACCACGCGGGTTCACCGCGCTCGGCCAGGTGTTCCACTTCGATCCCGCCAAGATCGTCAGATATCCCGGTCCCTGGGGCATGTTGAGGCAAGGTCCACCATGATCGCCCTCATCGCTGCCCTGATCTTCGCGTCTGCCATGGCGCTGTCGCTCTCCGTCGAGGGTGAGAGCTTCTTTTCACCCGCCCATGGCGGCTTTCGACGAACCGAGCAACGCCGAGCCCTGCGAGCCCGACGACGGCGCCAATACACCCAATGACCCGAGCGCCGCGCCTCGCGGCCCGGGTCCGAGTCGGTCGCTCACAGCCCCAGCTCGTCCCCGACTCCCGCCACCCGAAATCCTCGTGCCTCGAGGGCCGCCCGCTCCGCGCCTTCGGGCTCGAGCACGGGATTGCTGTGATTGAGGTGCACGAACCACACCTCGAGCTCTCCCGCGCTCACCTTCGCCTGGAGCCGGTCCATCGTGTCCACCACGAGCGGATGTCCGATCTCCGTGATGTCGCGACCAGGCAGCTCGTGCATGGAATGAAAAGTTCCATCTACGAGCAGCAGATCCACGCCCGCGAGCACCTCGTCGAGCGACGTGGTCCACTTGGACCACGGGTCCGTGTCCGGAACATAGAGCACCGTCGCGCGCGGGCCGGAGATCTTCCAGGCGTACGTGTCGGTGTACTCCGCTCGATGGGGTACCGCGATCGGCAGAGCCTCGACGCCGGCCTCGCGATCGAGCACCACCGCCTGCCCCGCGGGTGCCTCGTGCACGACGATGCTCGCCTGCCGCACGAGCTGCTCCCACGGCGCCTGCGTGCGCAGGAACCCCGCCATGCGCGGGCTGGCCCACACGTCCACGCTCTCGGCGGCCACCGCCTCGTAGCCGAGGAACGCGAGCCCGAGGTAGTGCCCCATGTGCGCGTGGGTCAGGAGCACGCCGTCGAGGGGGCGTCGATCCACGCGGCCGGGCGGGGCCTGCCGCACGTCGGCCAGCGCCTCGAGCTGCGCGGGGAGATCGGGGCTGGCATCGACGAGCCAGACCCGCGGTCCGACGATGATCGCCAGGCTCGCCACCGGGCTCGCTCGCCGCGGGTCGCGGCGCGCCGCCTCGCAGCGCTCGCAGCTGCACGCCGCATGCGGCAACCCACCGTCCTGCGCGATGCCCAGGACACGGATGCGCGGGCCCGTGACGGGGTCGCGGGCAGGCGGAGCCTCGGGCTCGACGGCGGCCGTGCGAGCGAGCTCCGAGGTCGGCCCGATCGCCGCTGCGCGGCCGGTCGGGGTGCAGCCCACGAGGAGCGCGATCATGCAGAGCCGGCGGTCCATCCCGCGCGAGTATACGAGTGGGGGCGAGAGACCGCGATCGGAGACGTGAAGTCCCCAGCGTCGACAACGCGAATTACCACGCGACGAGCTCGCCAGTGCGTGGTTTCATCCCCGCGATGTCGCGCCTCCCCACGTTGCTGATGCTGACTTCCTTCTTGCTCGCCTGCCGGGGCGACGGTGACGACGGTGGCGATGGTGCGGGCTCGGGCTCCGCCTCCACCTCCGCTGCCACCGAGGGTGCCGACGACGAGACCGCAACGACGGGTGACGACGGCTTGCCGGAGGATCCCGCCGAGCCCGACTTCGCCGAGTGCGGCGGTGGGATCTTCGACGGCGCGGGCCAGCTCGTGCCCGAGGAGTACGTCCGTCAGGCACGGCTCTGGACTCGCGAGGTGATCGACTGCCGGCTCGGGCCGGACTTCGAGACGCTGCACCCGGGTGAGGACGACGATCGCCCGACGGCATGGGAGCCGCCCCACGCGTCGAATCCCGGCGGGTACCTCTGCAAGACGTTCGAGCTGTCCGGGACGTGCGACGGCAACTGCGACTATGGCTCGACCGCCGGCCAGGTGCTCTATGCGGCCGACGACCCGGCGGATCCCGGGGTCGACCGCGTGCAGACGTACGGCTACGAGTCGGGGCACATCTGCGAGTCGCCGGTGTCGGGCGACTGGCTGCAGGGCCCGCATCCCGACCCGGGGATTCCGACGTGGTCGGCCGCGCTCGCCCGCCCGGTCGCGCTCCCCAACGGCTTCGCGCAGAGCGAGATGCACCAGACCAACGCCGGCATCATGATCTTCCCCGACGGGCTCATCGGCGCCACCGGCAACCAGACCGCGGGCGACAGCAAGCCGTACCTCCAGCTGCCGCCGAACAAGGTGCCCACCTCGGTCGCGGTGACGCTCTACAATGAATTCGCGCTCGTCACGGTCTGGGACACCGACACGCTGCAGGGCCAGCTCGCCGTACTGGCCCTGCGTGCCGATCAGCCCGAGGCGTTCACCGTGCCGTACTTCGCGCTGCCGAACGAGGGCGGGTTCGAGAACATCCAGCTGCTCGGCTACATCGACCTGCCCGAGATGCAGACCCCCACCGCGATCTCGGCGAACGGCAACAACGGCGGCACGCCGGGCGGTCACGTGATCGGCTTCGAGTTCGGCACGATGATGGACGACCCCGCCGTCCGTCAGGCGTTCGCGCGCGACGACTACGAGCGCTGGGTGCCGACGCAGGGCCACGCCGTGGTGATCTCGCGCTGGGAGCACCGGGCGATGTTCATCGACCTGTCGCCGCTGTTCCAGTTCGTGCGCCGCGTGTACTTCGGTACCGAGGAGGACTGGCAGCTCGCGAAGGCCCAGGACGTGTGGCCGTTCTCGTTCGAGACCAACCCCGAGATGATGCCGCTCGTGGTCGCGACGGTCGACGTGAACGCGCCCACCGCGGTGCGGGTGGGCAACATGCCAGAGGGCTTCGCCGAGGGGCTCGAGGTGCCGTTCAAGGCCTGGATCGCCGATCTGTCGGGATCGATCCACCTCTGGGACATCAGCGCGTTCGCGAGCGACGTGCGGCCGGTGCCACCCGCGAGCATCGTGGAGCTCACCAGCGTGGCCGTGGGCGAGACCATCACGTCGATGTCGCTCGTCGGCGGTGGTCGCTACAACGACCACGCCGTGGTCGCGAGCCGTGGCGATCGCAGCATTGCGTGGGTGAGCGTCATCGACGACACGGTCGAGGTCACACGCCGGCTCCGCGACACACGGCTCGCGGATCCCGTGCGCGTCGACGCCAACGATCGCGGCCCGGTCGTCACCGTCGCCGACTTCCACGGCCGGCAGCTCGTCACGTTTCGCACCGGCCGCACCGAGGCCAACGGCGGCAAGCCACCGGCCGACTACGGCTGCGGCGAGAACGGCAGCGACGGCGAGTGCGCGGCGTTCGAGTGCGGCGGCGTGCTGCCGCTCCCGGGCACGCCGTACTTCGTCGGCACCACGAACGTGAACTGAGCGGGGTGGCGTTCGCGGCTCAGCACCGCAGGTAGAAGTCCTCGCCCATCCCGAACATCCCGTCGAGCACGATGCGCTCGCCCCCTGGGCCCCGCACGTGGCCCCGCACGCGCCCGAACGGCCCGCGGTAGCGGCTCTCGACCACGAGCGCGTTGACTCGCACGTAGCCGTCGAGCTCGATCTCGAAGTCGACGGCGACCTCGCCGGCCTCGTCGCGGACCTCCCACACCTCGGGCTGTAGCTCCGGTCGCCGCACGAAAGCGACGGAGGGCAACAAGTGGCGCCGGCCGTCGATCCACACGCAATTCTCGTTGAAGCGCTCGGGATCGATCGAGTCGTTGCGCGTGAGGTTGAAGCCGATGCGGCGCCCGCGTGCGTCGTGGCCACCGCCCGTGATCCAGTCCCAGCGCATCACGTAGGGGTAGTAGCCCTTGTGATCGTCCATCAAGGCGTAGCCATCGGCGGGCGAGAACGCGATCACCTCGTCGCCGAGGCGCAGCTCGCCCTCGGGGGCGAGGCACGCCTTGTGCGAGTACATGCCACGATTGTCGGCGAACGGGATGCTCACCACCTGCGGCTCGCAGCCATCGGCCAAGAGCGCGAGCGAGCCCGACAGCGCGGGCATGTGTGCGCTCGCCGGGAGCTCGAGCCGGAGCTCGATGCGATCGCCCGCCAGGTGGTTGAAGAAGCGGATGGAGCTCCCGCCGTCGGTCCAGCCCATCTCGGAGTCGAGCAGGCTCCGAGGCGCGCGCATGGTCCAGCTCGGGAGCTTGCGCTCGAACACGTGCTTGCTGCGACGCTCGCGGTCGTAGATCTTCACCTGCGCGAGCGCGAGGAGCTTGGCGTCGAACAGCGCCACCGCGACGAACCACCGCGACGTGCCGAGCTGGAACGCCTGCCACTCCTTGAGCCGCAGCGCTCGCAGCGGGCGGGGGAGCGGCACGGAGAACGGCTGCGCGTCGATGAGGTTGACGTCGGCGATCGGGCGATCGCAGGTGCCGAAGTGGATTCGGCCGGTTTCGACCAGGCGCGCGGGGGTCTCGAGGAGCTGCCGCATGGGAGCAGCATGACACCGATCACTCGACCGCGATCACCACCTTGCCCTTCGCCCGCCCGCTCGCGACCCGGGCGAACCCGGTCTGCGCCTCCTCGAACGCGACCGTCGAGTCGATCACCGGCCGAAGCTTGCCGGCATCGACGAGCTTCGCGATCTCCTCGAGCTGGTCACCCCGCGACTCGGTGAGGAACCGAAAGTACCGCGCCCCGGCCTTGCGTGCCGCTGCCTCGACCTTGCGCCGCATCATCCACATCACCGCCCGCACGAGCGGCCCTGCGCCCACCACCTTGGGCATCTCCGCGTCCGGCGGGCCCGCGATGCTGACCACCGTGCCGCCGGGCTCCACGAGGCGGAAGCTCTCGAGCGTGGTGGCGCCCCCGAGCGTGTCGTAGACGATGTGGTAGCGCGCGGGCCGCTCGAGGATCGACTCGCGATCGTACTCCACGACCTCGTCGGCCCCGAGCTCGCGCACCCACGCGGAATTGCGGCTGCTGGTGGTCGTGGTCACGTGCAGCCCGAGCGCCTTGGCATGCTGGACGGCGAACGTTCCGACACCGCCGGAGCCGGCGTGCACGAGCACGCGCTGGCCGGGTTGGGCGTGCGCGCGGTCGACGAGCGCCTGTACCGTCGTGAGCCCCACGAGCGGCAGCGAGGCCGCCTCCACGAACGACAACGACCTCGGCTTGTGCGCCACGGCTTCGGCCTGGATCGCGACCGCCTCTGCGAACGACCCGCGGCGGTTGCGATCGGCCCTCGCGTACACCTCGTCGCCGACCTCGAACCCCTTCACCGCGGCCCCGACCCGCTCGACGACGCCGGCGAGGTCGAAGCCGGCCGGGGCCGGGAACGCGAGCCGCTGCACGGTGCGCAGCGCCCCGGCGGCGAGCTTGAGGTCGATCGGGTTGATGCCCGCCGCCTTCACGCGCACCACGAGATCACCAGGGCCCCCGACGGGAGCCTCGACCTCGGCCAACGCAAACGCGCGCTCGGGCGCACCGTAGTGGACGATCTGCCAGGCCCGCATTCGGTCGCGAGGTTATCACGCCGCACCCGCGTCACCCGTGTGCCGCCCGCCACGCCTCCGGCGAGGTCCCGGTCCAGCGCTTGAAGGCGCGGTGGAACACGCTCGGCTCGGCATAGCCGAGCAGGTAGGCGACCTCGCCGATCGACATGTGCGCATCGAGCAGCGCCACCGCCTGGGCACGACGCACGGCCTCGACCAGCTCGTCGAAGCCCGTATCCTCGGCCTGCAGGCGGCGCTGGAGCGTACGCGCGCTCACCCCCATCGCCTTGGCCGCGTGACCGAGGGTGGCACGGCCGTCGGCGAGGTGCTCGACGACGAAGGCGCGCACCCGATCGCGCAGACACGGCGCGGGCTCGAGTCGAGCGAGCATCGCATCGGCGTGGCGCACGAAGAACGCGTGCATGGCCGCGTCGGCCCGCGGCATCGGCTGATCGAACAAGGCGAGCGGGAGCACGACCTCGTCGATCGCGGCCGAGAACACGAGCGGCGCGCCGAAGACCGCCTCGTAGGCGGCGCGGTCGAGCGGCGGCTCGGCCCGCAGGCGCACGACCGCGGGCGCGGCGGGCTGGGCAACCAGCCTCGGCGCGTTGACGCCGACGTCGAATGCGAACATCTCCGCCATGTGGCGGTGGGCCGGGCGCTCGGGCCCGAAGGGCTCGTAGCGGAGGTGGGCGTGGTCGCCCTCGATCGCGAGGGTGTAGCGCTCGCCGTCGTTCCAGATCCGCTGGTACCGCAGCGTGCGCTCCATCGCCACGCCGAAGGTGGGACTGGTGAGGATGAGGAAGCCGAGCGCGTCGAACAGCTCCACGTCGATCGCAGATGCGATCGTCACGCCGAGCAACGAGCCACCGATGGCCGCAGCGGTGGCCTCGAGCAGGGCATAGACCGACACGAGCGGCACGCGCTCGTCGAGCGACCCGAGCTCGCGGCCCGCGAGGCCGGCCTCGCGACCGAGCGCGTCCACGTCGGCCCCGCGCGCCCGCGCGACATCGAGGATGCGCCCCGCGAGCCGGGCCCAGTGGGTGGGTTGTCGCGGAAAGTCAGCGCTTCTGGCGTCCGATGTCACTGACAGCCGCCCTCCGCATGCCATCCTCCCCCATGGAGAGCAGGCGCCCAAATGACTCAACGCACGGACACGGACCGGATCCACCTGCGGCTCGTGAACGAGCCGCTGCCGCTGCCGCAGGATCGCTGGTATGCGATCGCAACGGCACAGAGCGTAGGCAAGCGGCCGCTGACGGTGGAACGCCTCGGCCGAGCGATCGTGCTCTGGCGCGACGGTGACGGCCGCCTGGCCGCCCACGACGCACGCTGCCCGCATCGCGGCGCGGATCTCGGCCTCGGGCGCGTGGTCATGGGGCAGCTCGAGTGCCCCTACCACGGCTTTCGCTTCGCCAGCGACGGCAACTGCACAGCCACCCCGTGCGAGCCCGAGGGCAGCCGGGTCCGCCGCGATCTGAGCCTGCGACGCCACGAGGTCCGCGAGCACCGGGGGCTCGTGTGGCTCTGGCACGGCAAGGGCAACGCGGAGGACGCTGAGCTGCCGTGGTTTCACGAGCTGCCCGCCGACGATCGACATGCGTGGGACCACGTCACCGTGTGGTCGCTGCCGCAGCTTCGCGTGATGGAGGGCATGCTCGACCTGCACCATGCCCCCTTCGCCCACCGGCGCTGGCTCGGGCGCGTGGGCCCGCTGCTCGACCCGTACGAGGTCACAGTGACGGACGACACGGTGCGCACGCAGGGCACGCTGCGGCGACCCGACCAGCCCCCGGAGCGTGGCTTCACCGCTGGCGCGGACGCACGGCTGCCCGGCCTCGTGCGCATCCGTTTCGGCGCCCGCATGCAGGGGCTGGTCGCGGTCACGCCGATCGACCGCGAGCGCACGTGGATCTTCGCGCGCTACTTCGTCGAGCTGCCCGTGCTCGGCAAGCTCCTGGCGGCGCTGGGGCTGTGGGCCGAGTTTGCGCTGGTGCAGCCCGACGATCAGCGCATGCTGCTCTCGAGCTCGCCGCGCGAGCCCGACGTGCACGACTACAAGCTGGTCCGCGCCGACCTCGGGATCGCACAGTGGCACAAGCTCTTCGCTCGTGCCTGCCGTGCCGAGCCCGAGGCCGAGGCCGTCTCGCCCGGCCGAGCCCCGTCGCGGGCCGCGAGCGCCGTGCACGGAGGATGAGCAGCAGCGGCCGATTCCGCCGGTTCCTCCGCGGTGCACGCCGTAACGGCGACGACGTGGCATCGTTCCCCCGCCATGCTCGAGCACCGCTTCGCCGACACGGGCGACCTTCGCCTCCACTACGTGATCGATGGACCCGCCGACGGCGAGCCCATCGTGTTCCTCCACGGCTTCCCCGAGTACTGGGGCGTGTGGAAGCGGCTGCTCGCCGCGTTCGCGCCCACGCACCGGGTGATCGCGCCCGACCTGCGCGGCGCCAACCAGAGCGGGCGGCCCAAGGACGTGCAGGCGTACCGCATCGAGCGGATCGTGGGCGACGTGCTGGGGCTGCTCGATCACCTGGCGCTGCCACGCGTGACGCTGGTGGCGCAGGACTGGGGCTCGCTGGTGGGCTGGTCGTTCCTCCTGCGGCACCGCGAGCGCGTGGCGCGGTACGTGACGATGAACATCACCCACCCTGCCCTGTTCGATCGCGAGCTGCGAGAGAACCCGGCGCAGCAGCAGGCGAGCATGTACATGCTGGCGTTCCGCGCCCAGGGCGAAGCGATGCTCACGGGCGACGGCGGAGCATTCGCCGATCAGGCGATCTTCGCCGACGCACGCGCGCACGGAGCCGTGATCTCGGCCGAGGACGAGGCCGAGTGGAAGGCCGTCCTCGGCGACATGGGACACGTGACCGCCGGGCTCAACTACTATCGCGCCGCGGAGATCGGTCCACCCGACGGCAAGGGCAGCAAGGGCGGCAGCAACCTGCTCGACGGCGTGCGCCCCGAGGATCAGCGCGTGGACACGCCGGTGCTGGTGATCTGGGGCGATCGCGATCCGTACCTCCTGCCCGCGGGTCTCGAGGGCCTGTCGGAGCTCGCCCCGAACAGCCGCGTCGTGCACGTTCCCGATGCCACGCACTGGGTGTCGCTCGAGCACCCGGAGCGGGTGACGGCGCTCGTGCGAGAATTCATGGGGGGCTAAAGAGCCCTCGACGCAGGGCGACGGTTGTCGTGCTCGCGTGCGGAGCTGTCGATCGCGCCCCAGAGCGGCTTGCCCTGGGGCGCGGTGAGGGTACGCGAACGATTACGCCTAGGACGACCGACCCCCGGCTTTGAGGAGCTCGGTGTGGACGAGGCTGACGACGTTGGCGGCCTGTGGGTCGTTCGGGCCGAGCGGCGCGTCGACGAGGGTGCCGCCCACCAGGATCTGGTCTGGCTTGCGATTCTGGAGGTTTTGCACGACTTCGGCGGCCGAGGGGGACTGCTGCCCGAGGGCATCGTCGACGGCCTGGGAGAGCACCGCCGACGCCTGCTGCTTGGGCGGCGTCAACAACCACGGCGCCCATGCGAGGTTGAAATTGAACGTTTCGAAATACCCGGGGATGTGTTGATACCCGAGCTGCGTAAAGTAGTTCGTGAGCGGCTTGGCGTTCGCGTCGTAGACACCCGCCGCCGAGCAGAACTTGCCCTCGAAGCGCTGGAGATTGGGCAGCGGCGTGTAGTCCCCGCCCGCGGAGAGCAGTATGGCTGCTCCGGCGGCCAGCGATATCCACCCGGATTCGATCGTCTTCTTGTCCACATAGCTCGAGTAGATCGCATGGATCTCCACGAGCGCCGGCGTGCCGAAGGCCTGCCACGCGTGGGGGACGACGTCGAGGCTGTTGTAGTGGGCCTTGACCCCATCGCCGAGCTTCAAGCCCAGGAACTTGGCGAACGCGCTGTTGCCGGGCGTGGGTCCCGCGAACGTCTGCAGCTGGAGCGTCGCGTTCCGCTTGGGATCCCAGTTGAGCGACAGGGGGTCGTGCTGCGTGTTGGCCAGCCACAGCGCGACCGTCGGAGCGAGCGCGCCGCCGAGGCTGTGGCCGGTGACGGTGATGTTCACCTTCTGGCCGACGATGGTCTCGAGGAACTCCACCAACGTCTTGCCCCCGCCGGGCAGGTCGGGGTCGGGCTTCATGTTCTGGAGGATGTTCAGGCCGAGCGCCGTGCCGAGCGCGATCTTGGCTCCGGGCGCCAAGATGAGGCCCTCGAGGTAGCCATAGGGCCAGGGCACTTGCGCAAATGTAAAGAGATCTTCGACGATCTTGTCGAAGAAGGCGTTGAAGTTGGTGCCCCCGATGGCGATCATGTACTCCGACGGCGCGGCGGCATTCCGGGCGACGTACATGGCGTTCACGGAATACGCCGGCCCGACGAGCTGCGGTGGCACGGCCGGGCCCCAGACGATCTGCCAGTTGTCGATCCTATAATCGCCGTTGGTCGCGGACGCCGTGGCGATGGCGCTCTTGATCAGACCATACGCCGCGTGGGCGAGGTCCTTGTCTTGCTGATCCTGGTTCTGCTCCAGGTTCTGGGCAGCACTGGTGAACATTGCCAGTGCGAACGCCTGATCTTGTAGAGAGATGGTCGTGGTCATGCCTTGCTTCGCTTCTCTGTGACTTCGGTTGTGATTCGGGTCCTCTTCGCGAGAGGTGGTTTCAGGCATAGCATGCGAAGTCATCAGTAGATCTTTCACCGTCTTTCAGCTTCTGTCGTTTCGGTTTCACTTCGCGAGCGATCGCTCAGAGCATGGCATGCGGGGTCGTCAGCAGGTCTTTCACCGTCTTTCAACGGGCGCGGGTAACGCGCCGCCCGTTGACGGTAGACGAGCGAACTCCTTCGCATCGGCCCTTTTCGACCGGGGCCTGAGACTTTTTGCCTCACGCCCTCTCCGGATGAAAATGCGGAATCATCTCGATCCACATCTCACCGTCGATGGGCCGAAGGTGTTCTTCGTGTCCAATCGCTGGCACGATGCGCAGCGCCAGCCGGAGCCAGCCGGAGCCAGCCGGAGCCAGCCGGCAGGCCGACACAGCGGCGCCACCAAGCACTCCGCTTCGGCCGAGCACGGGTCGCCCTTTCTGCCGTGGAACATTGTTCAAGCGGATAATAAGGCTCCCTACGAAAATTCGTCCCTCCCGCTGTAATCCTGCACCCGCTCGCGCGACCCACCATGGGGGCCGCCGAGCGCGGCGGGGCGGACACGTGCGTCGGAGCATCGCAACGGGCATCGGGATCATCGCGCTGGGGCTGCCGCTCTTGGTGGGCTGTGGCGATCGCCACGGCGATGCAGGCGGCACCGAGGGTGGAAGCAGCAGCAGCGACGGAGGCAGCGAGTCGGGCGAAGACCCCGACGCCTGCGCACCGGTCCCGGCGCGGGTGGGGCTGCAGCGGCTGACCCGTGCCGAGTACGACCGCACGGTCCGCGACCTCTTCGGGGTCACGAGTAGCCCAGCCAACGCGTTCCCACCGGACTCGTCCACCGCGGGCTTCGACAACAATGCGGCGAGCCTGACGATCGGGCCGCAGCTCGCCTCGCTCTTGCTCGATGCCGCCGAGGCGGTGGCGGCCCAAGCCATGGCCGACCAGCGCGACGAGATCCTCGTGTGCGCCCCGGCGCAGGACGAGGCCTGTGCGCGCCAGACCCTCTCGGCGCTGGCGCTGCGCGTGTATCGACGCCCGCCCACCGAGACCGAGCTCGACGACCTCTTCACCGTCGTGCAGCTCGAGCAGACCGAGGGCGACGGGTTCGACGCCGGCATCGAGGTCGCGATCGCAGCGATGCTGATGTCGCCGCAGTTCCTCTACCGCAGCGTGCCTTCCAACTCGATGGGTCTGCTCTCCGCCGGCGAGGTGGTGGAGCTCGACGACTGGGCGCTCGCCTCGCGACTGTCGTACTTCCTGTGGGGCAGCACGCCCGATGATGCGCTGCTCGAGCGCGCGGCCGAGGGCGTGCTGCGCGACCCCGACGCGCTGCGGGCCGAATTCGACCGAATGCTCGCCGACCCCAAGGCCGAGGCGCTCTACGAGGGCTTCGTGGGCCAGTGGCTGCAGCTCGGCAAGCTCGCCGCGGCCAGCCCCGACCCGGCGAGCTTCCCCGAGTTCGACGAGGCGCTACGGGCCGACATGCTCGAGGAGACGCGACGCTTCTTCGAGGATCTGCGGGCCCGCGACGGCAGCATGCTCGAGGTGCTCAACGGCACGCGCACGTTCGCCAACGCGGAGCTGGCCGCGATCTACGGCGTGGCCGGCGTGGAGGGCACGGCGCTCGTGGCCATCGAGACCGACCCGACAGAGCGCGCCGGGGTGCTCACGATGCCGGCCGTGCTCGCGATGACCTCGGGGCCGGAGAAGCCCAACATCGTCAAGCGCGGGGTGTGGCTGGCGGAGGCGCTGCTCTGCGTGGTCCCGCCACCGCCGCCCGACGGGATCCCACCCGCGCCCGATCCCACGCCCGGCGAGACCGAGCGCGAGCGGCTCGAGCGGCACCGCGCCGACCCGAGCTGCGCGAGCTGCCACCAGCTCATCGACCCGCTCGGCTTCACGTTCGAGCACTACGATGCGCTCGGCCGCTGGCGCACCGACGACGAGGGCCAAGCGATCGACGACGAGGGCCAGCTCCCCGACGGCCGCACCTACCACGGGGCGGTGGAGCTCGCCGAGCTGCTCGCGAGCGGACCCGAGTACCCGACGTGCGTGACCGACAAGCTCGTGACGTATGCGCTCGGGCGCACCACCACCGCGGAGGAGAGCTGCATGACGACCGCGATCGGCACCGAGACCATCACGGCCGATGCCTCGCTGTCGGACCTCCTGTGGGCAATCGTGACGAGCGACGCGTTCCAGACCGAGAGGATGCCGGCCCAATGAGGACGACGAGGACGACGAGCCGAACGCAGCAGCCGCGAGCGACAGAGCCCCGCGGCCCGTCGCGACGCACGTTCCTGCGCGCCGCCGGCGTGGCGGTGGCCCTGCCCGCGCTCGCATCGTTGGTGCCCCGCGGGGCGCGGGCGGGCGCCGAGCCGGCCCCCAAGCGGTTCGTGGCGCTGTTCTTCCCCAACGGCACCACCCAGCGGCAGGACTGGGCGCTCGCGGGCAGCGGCACCGGTTACACCATGGGTACCGCTCACGCGGCGCTCGCACCGTGGAAGCCGTGGATCTCGATGTTCAAGAACCTGAACGGCGACTACGGTGGCGCGCCGGATCACTCGCGCGGTACCGCGTCGTTCCTCACCGGGGCGCCGATCAACGATCAGATCACGCCGCTCGTCGACGTGTCGATCGACCAGGCGATCGCCGAGATGCTCGACCCCGACACGCTGCTGCGCTCGCTGCACCTCGGCCCCACGCCGTACCCCGCGGGCCCGCCCTCGGACACCGGGTGGCCGAGCGGCTACAACACGTACATCTCGTGGTCCTCGCCCTCGGCCCCCAACGCGCCGCTCGAGAGCGCGCAGGTGGCCTTCGACCAGGTGTTCGTGCCTGGTGGCACCGATCCGGACGTGGCGGCCGCGCGACTGCGCCGGCGGCAGAGCATCCTCGATCACACGCTCGTTCAAGTGGACGCGATCGAGCCGCGGCTCGGCACCGACGACGCGCACAAGCTCGACGAGTACCTCACGTCGATCCGCGAGGTGGAGCAGCAGCTCCAGAACATGCCGCCCGACCCGAGCTGCGGCAGCGGTTCGATGGCGCCCGGGGACGGGCTCTCGTTCCCCGACCACACCAAGGCGATGCTCGACGTGCTCGCGCTCGCCTTGCAGTGCGACGCAACGCGCATCGTGACCTACTCGATGGACTACGGCTTCGGCAACAAGGACTTCACGTTCCTGGGCGTCGGCAACGGCAAGCACCACAACCTGAGCCACAGCGGCAGCACCCCGGAGATCATCGCCAACCACGAGGGCATCGTGAGCTGGTACATGGAGCAGCTCGCGTACCTCGTGGGCAAGCTGGCGGCGGTGGACGAGGGCGGTGCGACGCTGCTCGACAGCAGCATCGTCTACATGGGCAGCGACGTGGGCGACGGCTGGTCGCACTCGCACGCGGATCTGCCGATGATCCTCGCGGGCGGCGGTGGTGGAGCGCTCGATCCGGGGCGACTCATCGACGCCACCGGAGCGAGCTACGACAGCGTGCTGCTGGCGCTGGCGCACGCCATGGACGCGCCGCTCACGGGGTTCTCGGGTGCGAGCACCCCGTTCGCGGGCCTCTAGCGCGGCTCAGTCATCCACCGGCAGCCCGCTGGGCACGCTGTCGGGGACGAGGTGGAGCAGGTTGAGCGAGCTCGGATCGGTCAGCGCTGACAAGAACGCCATCAGATCCGCGACCTCGGCGTCGGTGAGCGGGTCGCCCTCGACCCCGAGCAGCGGGTCGATCGTGCCGAGCATCTCGTCGATGACATCGGTCTGGTACGTGCCCACGAGCTCCGGCTCGACCTGGGAGTCGTCGTACGTGCTCAGCGCGGCCTCTGGGTCGAGGTGGTGGCGCACCGCGTCCTCGAGGACGGCGTAGGCACCGTTGTGCATCCACGGTCCCTCGAGCTCGATGTTGCGCAGCGACGAGGTACGGAACTTGAAGCGGTCTTCCATCATGCCGGTGATGCGACCGCGGCCGTAGTCGAGCGGTGCCTCGTCGCCCTTGCCCGTGCCCACCTGCGGCGCGGCAATGTTGTGGAACTCGAGATCGGTCTGGAGCCCGCCGGTGTGGCAACTCGAGCAGTACGCGCGCCCGTAGAACAGGATGCCACCGCGCTTGGCCGCATCCGACAGCGACGTGTCGTCGCCCGCGAGATAGCGGTCGAACGGCGAGTCGAGCGCTGTGAACGCATCGGTCATGAATGCACCGGTCGCCTCGGCCAGGTGCACGACGGTGATCTCGTCCTCGGGCAGGCCGAACACCGACGTGAGCTGCTGGTTGTACTCGGGCACCGCCATCGCTCGCGCGACCACCAACGGCCAGATGTCGGCGAAATCGTCGTTGGTGAGCGGTTCCATCTCGTTGGGCTGCCCGAACACGTCGAGCTCGCCGGGGAAGCCTCGCATCTCCTCGTCGGGGGTCACCGGGATGATGAAGAACTCGGCCAGCGCGTTGCTGAAGTCCTGCGGCGTGGGGTCGCCCGCTGGCGAGGTGTAGCCGTCGTCCACGTTGCCGCCCAGCCGGCCATCCCAGAACATCACGTCCCAGCCTTCCACGCCGCGGTTCCACAGCGAGAGCGTGTTGCGGGCCAGGAACCGGCTGTTGGGGCCGTGCTCGCGCGCGGGCCCGAGGCCGGTGGCCCCCTGGCCACGCGACTGGCTCTGCGCGTCGGCCGAGCCCAAGAGCGGGTGGTGACAGGTCGAGCACGAGATGTTGCGGCGACCGCTGAGCTCCTTGTCGAAGAAGAGCTGCTGGCCGAGCGCCACCATCTCGGGATCCTGCGCCGGTGGCGGAGGAACCGGCTCTACGCCTTGGGCGACGAGCAGCTCGCGGAGCTCGTCGTCGAGCGTCGGCGGCTCGGGCTCGGAGGTGGTCGAGCTCTCGCTCGTGTCGGTGGTGTCGGCTCCGTCGCTGGAGCTCGAGCTCGAGCTCTCGCTCGAGCTGCTGACCGGGGGCACGACATCGTCGTCCGAGCTCGAGCTTCCGCCCGATGACTCGGAGCCGCCGGTGCTCGGCTCGCCGTCGTCATTGCACCCGCCGGTCAGGGTGAGGGCCAAGAGCCCTGCTCCTATCGTCCACATCGATGATTTCATGGTCTTCGTCTCCTATTGCTCGAGTCTTCAGGCTATGCGCGAACGAGGACCGTCACTGGCGAGCGCGAAATCGCGTGGATCTGCCCTCGCTTGCTCCCATCGGGCCACTACGATGTGGTGCGCGTGATTCGCAATTGCGGCCGTGCGCAGTAGAGAGCGACGATATACCAGTAGTCCCCGCGAGGCGCCACAATAATGGAATGCCTCGGCGCGATCGAGTCATTCGATGCAGTCGACCATGGAGCGGTTTCGATCGTGATGGGACTTCGCCGATGACTCGTGATGCCACTCACGGGTCATCGGTGAAGGGCTCGACCATCCGCATCCATGGGATGATCCGGATCATTCGAAGGAGCGCTGCTCGTAGAGGGACGCAGGCGAGACAGCCGTAGCACGATCCGCTCGTCGTCACCGAGGCCCTGCGCGAGGTTCTCGTCGTAGGGGCGCGAGGTGAATTCGAGCTGTTCGAGCGCTTCGAGCTCGGCGAGCCCACGAACGGCCTCGCAAGCCGGAGCGATCACGGAGTCGGGCGATCGGTTGCCCACGCAGGGCATGCCCTCGTACCAGTACGCACACTCCGGCGGGTGCAGCAGCAGCTCGCGCAGCTCGCCCGGCAGCGTGGGCTCGCCCTCCGCCGGCTCGGGGATCTCGACGACGTTCCAGCGCTTGCCGGGCATGCCGGCCGCGACGTGGGCCCCGACGCGACCGAAGCGGGCACCCTGGCCTCGCCCGCCATACTCGACGATCGTGCAGCCGGCCGGGATGCGCGATCGCAAGCCGTGGACCCATGCCCACTCGCGCTGATCGTTGAAGGCCACGTCGCGAATGAACCCGGCATGGATCACGGGCGCGGCCAGGAGATAGCCGAGCAGGCCCAGCACGAGCAGCCGCTCGCGTCGGTGCCCCCGCAGGCGGGTCAGCACGGCCTCGATCCCGCAGGCGGCCAGGCATACGAATGGCACGACCAGGTGCAGGTGGTAGCGAGCCTGCATGAACGGGGACTTCGGGACCACGTAGGCATGGGTGGCGAGCGAGGCCAGGAGCCACCCGGCCAGGCACACCAACAGCCGCCAGCGCTTGCGGCGAGCGAGATCCACGCTGCCGAGGAGCGCCAGCACGGTCAGGCCCGGCGGGGTGAAGCTCGGGTTGAGCAGCGAGTTGTATTCGAAGCTCGTGAGCACGCCGAGCGCCTGCGCGAGCGTCGTGACGCTCAGGCCTTCGCGGACCTCGCGGCCGAACTCGGCCATGAGGTGGGGGATCCCGAACGCGATCGTGAGCGCGGCGAGGACCGCGGCGATCGCGATGATGCGCCGCGGCGAGACCCGCCGCGCGTCGGTCCACACGCCGCGATCGATGAACGTCGTCGCCAACAGCAGCGGCGCGTAGAGGATGTTGAGCGGCCGCAGGAGGAACGTGAGCACGAGCGGCACGGGCAGGAGCACCAGCATCGCGACCAGCCACCCCCGCCGGGGCTCGCGGGCGGCGGCCCCGACCATCGCGAACACGAGCGCCGCGATCGTCAGCGAGGGGATCGACGACACGTCGCCATGCGAGAAGCGAATGTGCAGCGGCAGCACCGCGACGATCCCCGCACACAGCAACGCGGCGCGATCGGAAGCCAGGAGGTAGCGGGTCATGAGGAACACGGTGAGTGGAGCCGCCAGCGCACAGGCCAGCACCGTGGACGTGACGACCGAGGTCATCGACACCGGCTCGGGGTGGAGGAGCGCCAGCGTCGGGCCCTCGTAGATCATCCGTGCGACGATCATGAAGCGCGTGTAGGACCAGGGCTCGAGCGTGGCCGCTTGCGTCAACCAGAGCCGTAGCAGCGCTCCGAGCACGATCACGCCGAGGAGCGCCCACGCGAGCCAGCGAGGGGCTCCTCGCAGCGCCTGCCAAGCGAGCGCGCCGGTGATCGCTGCCATGAGCGCGAACGCCAGGAGCCCGTCCTTTGCCCAGCCGGGCAAGCTGCCCGAGAACCGCAGCTCGGGCTCGCCGTCGGGCGCGATCGCCCCATGGACTGGCCAGAAGTGGCCGTCGTCGTTGCGCTCGAGCGCGGCGACGAGCTCGGCGAGCGCCGGCTCGCTGCCGTGTGGGGTCGCGGTCAGCGAGAGCGCGAAGCTCCCGAGCGGTCGCGAGCCGGGCGGGGCGTAGTCGGGATGATCGAGCGCGAGCTCGGCGAGCGCTTCGCCGGGCCCGATCACGCGCACGCGGATGGTCGCCAGCTCGATCGCGATCGATCGCAGCACCCAGCCCGGCGCGAGCTCCTCGCCGAGCCGATGCGGTCGTAGCAGCGCCTGGACCTCGTCCTCGCGCTCGGGCGGGATCACCGGACGCGCCGCGGCGGCAGGGATGACACACACGAGCAACAGCAGCGCCGCGAGCAGGATCGACGCCCACCGCACCGTCACAGACACGGCTCGATCCACACCCGAATGTTCTTGTGCTGCCCCATGCCGAGGCTCGAGCTACTACCCGCGATCGCCCCGCTCGCGGTCTGCCAGCCGAACGTGCCCACGCCTTGCACGGTGTAGACCGAGCCCGCGGTGATCGGCACCGGCATCGAGAGCACGTTGATCGAGTCGAAGCCCACGAACGTCCCCATGCCCTGCCCCGGGAAGCCCTGGCTGTGCAGCAGCACGCCGGCCGTGCCCTCGCCCTCGTAGACGTTCATGGTGAACGGCCCGTTGGTCCCCGAGAGGTTCCAGTAGAAGTCGATCTCCACGATGTCGCCGTCGTCGTCGGCGGTGAACGACTGCCACGCGTCGCCCTGGTTGATGAAGTCGCCGTTGCTCTCGAACTCGACCTCCGCGGGGCCCGGCATGCACGCCATGGCGCCGGAGGACGAGCCCTCGCTGCTACCCTCGCTCGAGGAGCTGCCCACGGCCGTGGTCGCCACGCTCGTGGAGCCGGGGTCCGTGCTCGTGGAGGTGGTGCCGGAGGTGCCGTCGAGCGCCACGGTGGTGCCACCGTCGGAGGTGTCGTCGGGAGTGCCGTCGAGCCCCGAGGTGGTCGAGGTGGCCGGCGAGGCGGTGGTGTCCTCGGCGGAGCTGGTGGTGAGCGGATCGGCGGTGGTGGGAGCGGAGGTTGCCGTCGTGGAGTCGAGCCGGCCGGTCGAGGGATCGAAGCACGCAGCCGGCAACAGAGCGAGGACGAGCGAACGGGCGCAGCGCATCGGGGAAGTCTATCAGGGTGGAACGAGCGGTCAGGGGCGACGGACTCGGTGTTCCGCACGGCGCCATGGTGAACATCGCTCGCGAAGCACCGCGTCCCCCGCGTTGTGTGCCGCCGGCTCCGGATCTAGCCTCGAGCGGTGCCGAAGGCCACCCAGAGGACCAAGCGCCCCACCAAGCGGGCGGCCCCCAAGCCGGCCCCCAAACCTTCCAAGTCGAGGACCAAGGCCAAGCGCCCCGCGGCCAAGAAGGCCGCCAAGCAGCCCACGTCCAAGCGACCCGCCGCCAAGCAGCCCACCCGCGCCGCCAAGCAGCCCGCCGGTCCGACCGACGCGACTACCCGACGCCAGCTCGAGACCATCCGCACGGTCTTCGGCAAGCTCGATTTCGACTACGAGGAGCACTACGACGCCAAGTCCGACACGAGCTTCTTCCACATCGACACCGGCGTGGGCGAGCTCGAGGACGTTCGCGTGCTCCATCAGCCCGGCCTCTTGTCGGTGCATGCCCGCTTCGGGGTGCGCCCCAAGCCCGAGCACCGCCGCGAGCTCGAGCGCTTCGCCGCGCGCCTCAACGCGTGCCTCTTGCACGGCTGTGTCGTGGTCACCGGCGAGCCGCGGCTGCAGTACCGCACCTCGGTGAGCTACGCCCACGTGGCAGAGCTCGAGGAGGGCTACGTCGCGGGCCTCGTCAGCGACGTCATCGACATGATCGAGACGCTCGACCTCCCGCTCATCCTCATCGCCCAGGGCAACCCGGCCGACGCGGCGATCGAGAAGGTGCTCGAGCTCGAGGAGGCGACGATCCTGCCGCCAGCGACGGCAAAGAAGGTCCCCGCGCGCCGAGCCTGAGCCTCGATCGCCGCGCCGGCCACCGGCCTAGTCCCGTCCCCACAGCCACTCTACGCTCGCCTTGCGCCGCTCCCCCTCGAGCCACTCGCCGAACAGGCGCTCGGCGATCGCCTCCGCGCACGCATCGTCGAGGACCGCCTCGTGGTGCTCGATCACCTGCGCGACGAGATACCCACCGCGATGCGCGACCGGTCCCACCACGCTCCCCGGCACCGCCGCGAGCACGGCCTCGGCCAGCGCCGGGGGCAGCTCCCCGGCCGGCCTCACGACCAGCTCCATGGTCTCGCGACCCGCACGTGCGTTCGCCATGCGGCCTTGCTGGTGCTGCAGCGCGGCCTGCACGAAGCCCGGCCGGCCCGCGCCGCCGTCGGCCGCGATCGCCTCTGCCACCGCCCGGTCACCGGTGGTGACCAGCAGCAGGGTCGCACGGCAGAGCTCGCTGCGATGCTGCTCGAACCACGGTCGCACCGCGTCGCCCACCACGCGGCTGCGCAGCGCACGAACTCGCGCGGAGTCGGCGACGTAGAACTCGAGCTGCTCGTAGCTCATCCCCCGGCGCGTGAGCCAGTCCTGGGTGTCCTGCGCGCTCAAGAGGCCGTGGCGTCGGCGGAATTCATCCACCGCTCGCTGGAGCTCCGCGTCGCTCGGCGGTGCCACGTCGAGAGTGACGAGCGCCTGGCGAATCAGACACGAGTCCACCAGACCGTCGATCACGCGCTGATCGGACCAGATGTAGTCGATGAGCTGCATCGCCGCCTGCACCCGCAGGGTCTCGCCGTTGACGCGGACCAGATCGGCCTCGCTGTGGCGATGGACCCCGCGCAGCACCCACGGGACCCCGCGATCGGGGCACCAGCCGAGCCATACGGCGTTGCGCCCGTCCTGACTGACGAGCAGGTCGTAGTGCAGCGTGCCGGCGTAGGGCTCGCGCTCCCACAAGAGATCGAGCTTCACCCCGGGATGGCGCTCGCGAAGACCCGCGAGCTCGCGCTGGGCGGCCTGCGGATCGAGCTGCCGCTCCGCGAGCCCGCGCAGCAGCACCAGGGATTGGCTCATCAGGCGATCGATGGATTCGTCGTTCATGGCACGGTTGCTCCCTTTTCGCTCGGCATGTCGCTCGGGTTGGCCAGGTCGAGCCGGCGCACCTCGCCGCCGCGTCGACCCGATTGCAGCAAGTCACGAATCGCGTCGCTGATGGGCAGCCCGGTCTCGTCTTCGATCCACAGGTACTGCCCGTTGGGGTTGTTCTCGATGAACACGTAGCGGCCGTCCTTGGTCAGGATGAGGTCGATGGCGCCGTAGCACACCCCCATCCGCCGGGTGATCGCTCGACACTGGTCGGCGACGACCTCCGGCAGCGCGTGGGGCCGTACGGGCGTGTTGAGGTGATCGTAGTGGCGCCAGTCCTGGCGGGTCTGGCGGGTGACCTGCGAGTGGATCTCGGCCGCGAACACTCGCTCGCCGACGACCGTGACTCGCAGCTCGACGTCCTTGTCCACGTAGCTCTGGAACGTGGCGGGGCCGTGGCGCAGGGTGTGGGCGTAGGCCACGTCGCGGAGCCCCACGCGCTCGGTATAGCGGCAGAACTCGTTCTGACCGAACAGGCGCGAGGCGACGCCGCTGGAGGTCTTGCTGATCAGCTCCGGCCCATATCCCTGCACGAAGTCGATGAAGTGGGCGGGGCTCGTCGCGGTGAGGGTCTCCGGTATGTCCATCCCCACGGCCCGCGCGTGCAACAGCTGGGCGATCTTGTTCTCGGCGCGGCGATAGACCGGACGCGGCCCCGGCACCACCAGGCAGCCGAGCGAGTCGAACAGCGAGACCATCAAGGAATCGCACTCCTCGACCACGTAGGCGGTGGTCTTGCCGGCGGGCACCTCCGACGCGAGCGTGGGACCCGACGGCCGGCGGATCCAGACCGCGCCGACCCGCTCGAGGTCGATGTCGGGATGGCCGCGTCGCACGATGGTGCGCTGGACCCCACGGGCTCCAATCCGCACGGCGACCTCGGCCTGCGCCGGGAATTCGCCCGGATCGAACCACGTGACCTCGGCACCCTGCTCGACGAGCTTGTCGTGGACGCGATTGGCGTGTGGATCGGACTCGGCTGAGAGGATGAGGATCATGTGCGGTTCTCCGGTACGAGCGCTTCGAATCGGGCCGACTTCGGGAGCTGCAGCTCCCTGCACGACAGACCGCGCAGGGAGCTGAAGCTCCGTCTCGACTAGTCCTCGTCGTCGCAGGTGGTGCAGGTCATGCCATCGGTATCGTTGCAGGTGGTGCAGGTGGGACCACCGGCCGGCATCATCCCGCCGGCCACCAGGCGCAGCACGTCCTCGTCGATCGCCACGGGCTTCTTGCCCTCGAGATCCTTCAACGCCGTCCGCTTGTCGTTCATGTTCTTGAGCATGTTCGTCCGTCCTTTTGGGGGAAGCGACGAGCAGTCGGTCGGACGGCAACGGGTGCTTCGACACACCCTGGGCCCACCATCGGGGCCGCCCGGCTCGGACCGTCTCGTCTTCGCGGGGTGGAAGACGGAGCGCGGGCTCGATCGATCACGGGCTCGCGACGAACGTGATCGAATTCGACTGCGACCCGTCATCCAAGCTGCAAGACGATGACGTACCGCAATCAAGGCGTTTTTCGCGCCGAGGCCATCCGCCACGCCGACCGCCGCGGGCACGAGGGTCGACCGCTCCGCCTGACCCGCGCCTGGGTCGAGCACACCTTTTGGTTGCTCGTGGCGCTGGCCGTGATGGGGCTTTGGTTCTGTGCCCTGGCCGACATCGGAGAGCACGCCCAGGGGCCCGCGCTGGTGCGCGTGGAGGGACGCACGGCCGTGACCGCGACGGCGGCGGGCGTGATCGCGGCGATCGAGGTCGAGCCGGGCACGACGGTGCAGCGCGGCGACGTGCTGGTGAGGATCCATGACGCCACCGAGCGTGCCGAGCTCGAGGGCCTCGAGCTCGAGCTCGAGACCGAGCTCGGCAAGCTCTTGCTCGAGCCCAACGACGAGGTGGTGAGGGCCAAGCTGGCCGGGCTCGTGGGCCAGCGCGACCTGGCCAGCGCACGGCTGGCCCAGCGCGAGATCCGGGCCCCGCACGACGGCACGGTCTCGGACACCCGCATCCGCCCGGGCCAGGCGGTCGCGCCCGGCGAGCCGCTCCTCACGGTCGAGCGACCCGAGGGCGAGGCCGTGGTGGTCGCGATGCTGCCCGGCGAGTACCGACCGCTCTTGCACGCGGGCATGAGCGCCCAGCTCGAGCTCTTCGGGTTCCGCCACGAGCTCGTCGAGGTCCCGATCCACGAGATCGGCGACGAGGTCATCGGCGCGGCCGAGGTGGCTCGCTTCCTCGGCCAGGAGCGCGCCGACGCGGTGGACGTGAGCGGCGGCGTGGTGCTGGTACGCGCACGGCTACCCGCACGCGCGTTCGAGATCGATGGCCGCACGTATCGCTACTTCGACGGGATGCAGGGGCACGCCAAGGTCCGCGTGCGCACCCAGAGCATCCTGACCACCCTCGTTCCCGGGCTCCGTGCCCTGGCCCAGTGAGGACGAGCCGCCGATGACGATGCTCGAGCATGCTTCCACCGCGGTCGGCGACGCCCTCGCGCGCCTGGCCCAGACCGTGCGCGGCCGCCATGTGCCGTTCCTCCAGCAGGTGACCGCCGCCGACTGTGGTCCGGCCTGCCTGGCGATGGTGCTCGCCTATCACGGCAAGCACTGTGGCCTCGACCGGGTCCGCCGGCAGACGGGGTGCGGGCGCGACGGCACCACCGCGGCCGATCTGCTGCGGACCGCCCGCGAGCTCGGCCTCATCGGGCGTGGCGTTCGCGTGGACCTCGACGCGCTGCACTGCCTCTCGGTCGGCACGATCCTACACTGGGAGCTCAACCACTTCGTGGTCTTCGTCGGGTGCGACGGCAAGCGGGTCCGCATCGTCGATCCCGGCTTCGGCCCACGCACGCTGACGCTCGCCGAGGTCGATCGCTCGTTCACCGGCATCGCGCTCGAGCTCTCCCCCAGCGAGCACTTTCGTCCCGAGCGTGACGCTCGCCAGCCGCTGCGCCGCTACCTGCGGCTGCTCTTCGCGGACTCGGGCGCGTGGAGCCGCATCCTCGTCACCTCGGTGGTGGTGCAGCTCGCATCGCTGGCGCTGCCGATCCTCACCCACGTGCTGGTCGACCGCGTCGTGCCCATGAAGGACGTGGGCCTCTTGACCGTGCTCGGGCTCGGGCTCGCGCTCATGACCGCGTTCCACTTCGCGGCGAGCTGGGTGCGCGCACAGATCCTGCTGCACGTGCGGAGCCTGGTCGACGTGCGCACCACGATGGGATTCATGGAGCACCTGGCGAGCCTGCCGCTGCGGTTCTTCCAGGAGCGCAGCACGGGCGACCTGGTGCTCCGGCTCGCCAGCAATTCGGTGGTCCGCGAGATCCTCACCGCCGGAGCCCTGTCCGCGCTGCTCGACGGCCTGCTCGTCGTGCTGTACCTCTTGCTGCTGTTGGCGGTGGACGTGCGGATCGCCCTCGTGGTGCTGGCCGCCGCGTTCGTCCACGGGGCGGTGTACCTCTTGGCCCGCCACCGGCAGCGCGAGCTGATGGGGCGCTCGCTGGTGGCGCAGGCGCGGACCTCGAGCTACGAGGTCGAGATGCTCGGTGCGATGGAGACGCTCAAGTCGATGGGCTCGGAGACGCGTGCCGTCGAGGGATGGAGCCACCTGTTCATCGACTCGCTCGACGTCGCGCTCGGGCGTGGCCGGCTCGATGCCCTGACCTCGTCGGCCCGCGCGGCGATCGGCGTGGCGGCGCCGCTGGTGGTGCTGGGGTACGGCGCGACCAAGGTGCTGGCCGGCCAGCTGTCGCTCGGCACCATGCTCGGGGTGTCGGCGCTGGCGGCCGGGTTCCTGGTGCCGATCGCCGCGATGGTCGGGACCGCACTACAGGTCGAGCAGCTCGGCAGCTACCTCGAGCGGCTCGACGACGTGCTCAGCAGCGAGCCGGAGCAGCCCGAAGGCGGCCAGGTGCCGCTCCACGGGGTGCAGGGCGGGATCACCCTCGAGCACGTCGACTTCGCCTATGCCGACGGTGCTCCGCTGGTGCTGCGCGACATCGACGTCGACATCGCGCCGGGCCGGTTCGTCGCCGTCGTCGGAGCGTCGGGGGCCGGCAAGTCGACGCTGGCGCGGCTGCTGGTCGGCCTCCACCGGCCCACCCGCGGGCGGGTGTCGTTCGATGGCGTCGACCTCGAGGCGCTCGACCTCCGCAGCCTTCGGCGTCGGATCGGCGTGGTGCCGCAGGATCCGAAGCTGTTCGCCCGCTCGATTCGCGCCAACATCGCGCTCGCCGATCCCGACGCCTCGCTCGAGCGCATCACCTGGGCCGCATCGGTCGCCGGGATCCACGACGAGATCGCGGCCATGCCGATGGGCTACGAGACGGTGCTGGCCGACGGGGGCAGCTCGCTGTCGGGCGGGCAGCGCCAGCGCATCGCGCTGGCCCGTGCGCTCCTGGCCGAGCCCCGCATCTTGCTGCTCGACGAGGCCACCAGCGCGCTGGACTCGGTCACCGAGCGCCACGTCCAGGACGCGCTCGCAAAGCTCCGCTGCACCCGCATCGCCATCGCACATCGCCTGAGCACGATCATCGCGGCAGACCGGATCCTGGTGATGGACCAGGGCCGGCTGGTCGAGTCGGGCACTCACGAGGAGCTGCTCCGCCACGGTGGCGTGTACGCCAAGCTGGTGGCGGCTCAGCTCGGCAGCGCAGGAGGACCGTCGTGATCAAGATCCTCGCCACTCTCACCGGCGTCGCGGCCTGCCTGGCTGCGAGCGTCACCACGGCCATCTACCGCGGGCAGGAGCCGATCGAGCCGAGCGCCGTCGGCTCGGCGGCATCGACCATGGCGCCGGTCGAGATCCCCGTGGAACCACCGCATGCGTGGATCTCCGTGGTGGTGCCGGCCGGCGAGGTGGTCGTGACCGCCCCGCTGACCGCACGCCTGGCCGACGTGGGCGTGAGCATGGGCGACGCGGTGGTCGCGGATCAGGTGGTGGCCGTGCTCGACCCGCAGGCGCTGCGCCACGAGCTCGCCGAGGCGCGCGCACGCCTGCACGCGCGCGAGGCCGAGGCGCGCCAGGCGGTGGCCGTGCGTGCTGCTGCCAAGGACAAGCACTCACGTGCCGTACGGCTGCGCGAGCTGGTGCCCGAGGCCGAGCTCGCCGAGGCCGCGCTCGCGGCCACCGCGGCCGCGGCTGCGGTCGACCGCGCCACCGCCGAGGCGCAGGTGCAGCGCGTCGCGATCGAGAAGCTGGAGGCCGCCCTGCGCGACGCGAGCATCCGCGCTCCGATCGGCGGAGAGATCACCGGGCGGCTGGTCGACCCCGGGACGCGGGTGGAGGCCGGCGAGGCGATCGCCCACGTGGTCGCTCACGAGCGGCTGGTGCGGTTCGCGGTCCCGCTCGACGAGCGTCCCCCCGCGATCGGTGCCAGGCTGGTGATCACGTGCGATGCCCCGACCCGCACAGAGCTGCGCGCGACGGTGGCCCACGTGGCTCCGCACATCGACGGCGCCGCCCGGGTCGTGCTGGTGGAGGCAGAGCTCCACGCGGCCGCGGGGATGCGGATCGGAACCGCATGCCGCTCGCGGCCGGTCAGCGGGACGTGAGGGTGGGGTTCGCGGTAGATTCCGGAGCACGAGATGACGACCGACTTCGAGCTCCTCGACGCGTGGCGAGCTGGCGATCGCACGGCCGGTAACGAGCTGTTCGATCGCCACTTCGACGCCTTGTTTCGGTTCTTCCGCAACAAGGTCACCGACGGTGCCGACGACCTGGTGCAGCAGACGTTCCTCGCCTGCATCGAGAGCCGCGATCGGTTCCGGGGCGACTCGAGCTTCCGCACGTACCTGTTCACCGTGGCGCGCAGCAAGCTCTACGACCACCTCGGCCGCCAGCACCGCGAGGGAGCGATCGACTACGGCGTGACCTCGTGCGCCGATCTCGGGGTGTCTCCGAGCGGGATGATGGCCGAGGGCGAGCAGCAGCGATTCCTCTTGGTCGCCTTGCGCTCGCTCCCGATCGAGCTGCAGGTGTCGCTCGAGCTGTTCTATTTCGAAAAGATCCGCGGCCCCGAGCTCGCCGAGGTCCTCGGCGTGCCGGAGGGCACGGTGCGCAGCCGCCTGCGCCGGGGCAAGGAGCTCTTGCGGGCGCAGCTCGAGAAGCTGCTCCGCACGCCGATGGCGGTGGAGCAGACGATGTCCGATCTCGAGTCGTGGGCCGCGTCGCTACGCGACGCGGTGCTCGGCCCCAAGGGCTGACGCCCGGGCGATCAGTTCCAGAGCTTGGTCCACAAGAGCGCGCTCGGCCAGCGGTCGAACCCCTCATTGTCCTTGCAGGTCGGCAGCGGCTGGCCGTTGCACAGGATGTCTTGGGGGTCGGTGCCGAGCCGCGTCGCCTCGAGGCACAGCGCGCCGCTCGGCCCCCACATCGCCTCGTTGGCCTTTTCGACCTCGGTGAAGTCGTGGAGGTGGAGCACGTCGGTGAGCTGGAGCTGCGTGCCCTGGACCGTGTGGGCGGTCCCATCGCCGCAGTAATCGGCCCGCACGGTGCGCGTGGCGGTCTGGTGGGTATCGTCGTCGGTGTACCAGGGGCTGTACCCCCAGAGCGCGGCCTTGCCGACCGCCCCCGACACACAGCCGAAGTAGATCGTGTCCGCGCGCTGGAAGTGCGTCCCAGAGCTGGGATCGACGTCGAGATCATCGAACAGGACCACCGAGTACTCGCCGGTCTCGTCGTCCATCGCGCAGGTGTAGCCCTTGTCGTTGTTGGGCGTGCCACCGCCGCCCGTGAACGTGTAGCGGTTGGCGGCCACGTCATCGTCGTCGAAGTCGACGACCTCCATCACCACGGTCTGGCCCGTCGCCTCGAGCTCGACCGTCCACCGCGAGTCGATGAAGTCCTTGCCGTCGTACACGAGGCCGTTGGCATCGGTGCCGACCAGCGCGCCATGCTCGGCGTGGACGTCGTAGAGCAGCTTGAACGTGCGGTCGGATGGGATCTCGACCGAGAGCAACCGCCAGCCATCGTACATTTCGCCCTTGGTGTCGAGCGCGGAGACGGAGAGACCGTTGAGACCGTGGGTGTTGGTCATCGGGCCGCCCCAGGTGCAGCCGGGACACCGAAACTCCACGTCGCCGAGCTCGTCGGCCGAAGTGGGCTCCCCGTCGACCAAGCAGGCCGGTGCGAGCAAGGCAGTGGACAGAAGCGCAACGCGGTGGAACGGCATGGCGAGGTTTCCTTGGAAGGAGGTTCGGGAGGCGTCCCGACATCTCAGCTAGACCGCCACGACGGGATTTCGATCATCGACATGATCGAAAAATTGAAACCATCAAGAACGATGTTCTATTTGCCATCAGCAGCCATTCTCTCGACCCAGGCGCCGGCGGCTCGCGCCTCGACCCCATAGCCGTCGGTCGCCCGGAGCACGGCCACGGCGTACTCGAGGTCGGTACGAGCCTTCGTCCGCGGTCCGACATCGGTGACGAGCTCATATCGGATGTGTGCGATCCTGGCGCGGATCCACGCGAGCTCGGGGTCGTCGGGAGCGCGAATGTCCCCGAGCACCATCTCGTTGCGCTCGAGGAGGGCTAGCGCCTCTGCTCGATCGCCGCTGGCGAGCCGGGCCTCTGCCAGCACCGCCCGCCCGTCGACCATGTGGGGACCATCCTCGGGAAACTCCGTGGCGAGCACCCGTAGGATCGGCTCCAGCTGTGACGCAACGACCGCCGGATCGTCGGAAGTGAGCCGAGAGCGTACGTACCATAGCTCGAACCAAGCCTGGTCGATGGGTCGCGAAGAGGGAACCGCACGCTCGAGCTCGAATGCGCGGGCGAGACATGGCCGCGCCAGCTCCGTCGCGCCGGCCCGGAGCAGCATACGGCCGAGACGGAGCCAGGACGAAGCCACATAGGCGTGCGTGGTTCCAAGCGCGACCTCGAGCTGCTCCACGGCAGTCCGCCCCATGGTCTCGGCGGCATCGAGGTCGCCCTTGGCGAGAACCACCTCGGCGAGATCGAGGCGGGCATTCGCGAGCATCGGGTGCTGCACGCCGACCTGCGGCTCGGCGAGGGCCAGCGCCTGATCGAGCGTGCTCTGGGCATCGGTCCAGCGACGCTCGCGCACCGCCAGCTCTCCCAGCGCCAACAAGACGTGGTAGCGGGGCATGGCTTGCTCACCGAAGCTCTCGACGTAGATCGAATCGGCTCGCTCGAGCTCGATCTTGGCCTCGTCATGATTGCCGTGCTCGAGCAGCGCTATCCCCAAGATGTTGCCGATCGTGGCCCGCTGCGGATGCCGAGCCCCGAGCGCGATCTCGGTCACTCCGACCGCTTCGCGCATGGTCTCGATCGCGGCTGCGTAGTCTCCCAGATCCAGCTCGATGCGTCCGATATTGGCGAGGGTGAGCGCGATCTCGGGCTCCTCGGCCGACAGCACGCGCCGCTTGGCTTCGAGCGACTGCCGGGCCAGCGAACGCGCCGTCGAGAGATCACCGGCGCGGCTCTTCACGACGGCGGCATTGTTGAGGAACAGCCCCAGCAGCGCGTCATCGCGCGTGTGCTCCACCAGTGCCCGCGCCCACGGCAGCTCGATCTCCGCCTCCGCGGGCCGTCCAAGCTGCTCGCTGCGCACATAGATCCTCCGCGCCGCGGCCTCGGCCGCGACCTCGTCGTGACCCGCGTCGATCGCAGTAAACGCCGCACGCCCCAGATCCTCGTCGGCCTCGCTGCCCTTGCCCTCGAGCAACCGCGCAGTCCCCCGCCGGAGCAGCGCCTCCGCCACCAGCGGGCGGTACTCGAGCGCTTCCGCCCGCGCGAGCACCTCGTCCGCCGAAGCCACGCTCTCCCCGAGCCGCCCCGCGTCCTCCACCGAGCGCGCGCGGGCGAGCTGCTCCCGCAGCGACTCGACCTCCGCGGCAATCGCCTCCGGCGGCGGCTCGACGCTCGCCAGCAGCGCCTCCGCATCCTCGCAGCGCGACAGCGCGGGCAGCCCCGCCACGGCGCTCACCGCCTTCTCGACCACGGTCGCGTCGGCCTGCTCGAACACCTCCACCAGGGCATCGAGCGCGCCGCGGCCTCGCGACAGGCAGGCGATGCGGTGGTCGTAGAGCAGATCCGACGCCGCGCCGGACCGGTGCGCCTCGCAAGCCTGCTCGTGCGAGGCGATCCACGCCTCCGCATAGCCATCGAGCGCCGGCTCCACGCGCGCCCAGGTATCGGCGCCGTGCGGCGCCCCGCCCTGCAACGCAACCGCGACGCGACCGCGACGCTCGTCGTCCCACGCCGTCCCCAGCGCGAGGCGACCGTCGGGGCACGGCTCGACCTCGACCAGCCGGGCCACCACGAAACCACCCGCGAGCAGCACGCCGAGCACCCCCCCAGGCAGGATCCACCACCGCCGTCGCTCCCCTGGCTCGGCCGCCAGCGCGTCGAGCAACACCGCCATCGACGGATGGCGCGCGTCGGGCTCGCGCGCCATCCCCCGCATCACCACCCGGCGAACCCACACCGGCACCGGGCTGTCCTTGGGCGGCTCCGTGGGCACCCCGTCGCAGACCGCGGCCACGAGCGAGGGCAGCGTCTCGGTGGGGAACGGATGCGTGCCGTAGAGCGCGGCATAGAGCGCCACGCAGAAGCTGAACTGATCGCTCTGCGCCGTGGCCGTGTCGCCCGCGTGCTGCTCGGGGGACATGAACGCGGGGGTGCCCATGATGGCGCCCGTGCGCGTGAGCGAGGCCTCGTCCTGCTTTTCCGGGGCCAGGTAGTCGGTGGACCGCGCGACCTCGCGGGCCGCTCGCGCGAGGCCGAAGTCGAGGATCTTGATCTGCCCGTCGTCACCCACCATCACGTTGCTGGGCTTGAAGTCGCGGTGCACGAGACCCGCGTCGTGGGCGGCCACGAGCCCTCGGCCCGCGCGGCGGAACACCCCGAGCACCTCGGCCCACGGGCGCGGCCGCTGGGTGAGCCACACGTCCAGGCTCACGCCACGCACGAATTCCATCGCGATGAAGACCTGCTGGTCGACCTCGCCCACCTCGTGCACGGCCACGATGTTGGGGTGCGAGAGCCTCGCCATCGCCTGCGCCTCGCGGCGCATCCGCTCGCGACCCTGGCTCCCCCCGGCGCCGCGGGTCGGGAGCATCACCTTCACCGCGATCTTGCGATCGAGCTGCTCGTCGTAGGCCGAGAACACCGTCCCCATGCCGCCCTCACCGAGGCGCCCGAGGATGGGGAAGCGACCGATGCGGACCGGCTCGCTCTCGATCTGGAACAGTCGCGCCTTGAGCTTGGCGCGGACGTGAGCCTTGTCGAGGTCGAGCTCGCGGGGTGACGGGGCGTCCGAGGGCGGTGGATCGAGCGCGGGAGCAGGAGCGGTGGTCGACCACGCCTGGCTGCTGTTCGGCGTGGGCGTCGGTGGGCCCTCCGGCGCTGACGGCCCCCCGTCGACGGCCGCTTCGGGGCGCGCGAAGTGGGGGTCGATCATCGCGCGGAGCATCGTACAGGATCTTCCGGCGCCGTCGGGCTCTCGACGGCCCGGCGTCGCCGGCGGAAGCCCGAGGACGAGCGCGAGCAGCTGCTCGCGCTCGTCGAACGGGATGCTCAGCTCGCTTCGGGGAATGCCCGACGAGGACCCACGCTAGGCGTCCAGCTCGCAGCGACAGGTCACCGCGTTCTTCTCCGTCCCGCAGATCGTGTCGTCGTACAGCGCATCCTCGAAGTCGCCGCACGAGAGCCCCGACAGGCACGTCAGCAGCTCCTCGTACGCGCCTCCACACGCATCCCCTATCCCGGGCGGCGGGAACAGATACGTGAAGTACGCCCCGTTGACGCAGAAGTACTGGGTATATTCGGGTGCATACATGATGTACGACGAGAACCCGGGGATGTAGTAGCCGCCGGCCGTGCACACCTCCGCCTGGTCCACGACGCCCATGCACTGCGCATCGATCGTACCGACGCCGGGCACGATGGGGATCATGTCGCAGCCGAGCTCGATGACCTGCAAGAGCTCGTTGCAGTCCTGCACCGCTTCGCTCTCGTCGCTGCAATCGACGAAGCAGCCGGAGGCCTGGCACTGGTAGTACATCCCGACCACCGGCCCGCACATCACGTCGACGCCCATCAAGTACTCGTAGCAGTAGTTCACGAGGTACGCGGGGTTGTAGTAGCCGTAGCAGCCCGCCAGCGTCTCCCCCCACACCTCGCACAGGCCCTGCGGCTCCCCGGTGGTCGAGCTGCTCTCGCTCGAGCTCGTGCTCGGGTCGATCGACATCGTGGTGGCGTCCGAGCTCGACGAGTCCGACGAGCTCGACATGCCGCTCGAGCTGCTGTCGGCCGTGGTCTCGCCTCCGGAGCTCGACGTGCCGTCGAGGCCGGTCGTGGTCACGATGCTGGTCGCGCCCTCGGAGGTGTCCATGGGCAGCGGCGTGGTCGTGGTGCCAGTGGTCTCTCCGCTCGTCGTCTCCTCGGGCAGGTCCTCGGTGCAGGCGAGCGGGATCGCGGCGAACGTGAGCAGGAACAACCAACGGTCATGTACGTCAGGGGCCATGCCCGCATGATGACAGGCCTGCCGCCGTCCGTGAAATCACCCGTCCGAGCCCCGTTCGAGCCATACCTGCATCCGTGCGCGCACGCGCGCACCTCGGACACCGTCCGCCATCGGTGCGCTTCGGCGCGCTTCGCCCTCGCCTACGCCCCGAGCTCGCAGCGGCAGGTGAGCGCGTTCTTCTCGGTCTCGCAGATCGTGTCGTCGAACAGCGCGTTCTCGAAGTCGCTGCACGAGAGCCCCGACAGGCACGTCAGCAGCTCCTCGTACGCCCCTCCGCACGCATCCCCCACCCCGGGGGGCGGCCCGAACGTGAAGTACGCCCCGTTGACGCAGAAGTACTGCGTATACCCGGGTGAATACATGATGTACCCCGAGAACCCGGGGATGTAGTAGCCGCTGGCCGTGCACACCTCCGCCTGGTCCACGACTCCCATGCACTGCATGTCGATCGTGCCGACCGCGGGCACCACGGGGATCATGTCGCAGCCGAGCTCCATGGCCAGCACCATGTCTTCGCACTCGTCGACCGCGTCGTACTCGTCGCCGCAGTCGGTGAAGCACCCGGTGGCCTGGCACTGGTAGAGCATCGCGACCACCGGCCCGCACGCGATGTCGACGTACATCAAGTTGTTGTAACAGGCGTTGGTATAGTACGCGGGGCCGTAGTAGCCGTAGCAGAGCGCGATCGCCTCGCCCCACACCTCGCACAGGCCCTGCGGCTCCCCGGTGGTCGAGCTGCTCTCGCTCGAGCTCGTGCTCGGCTCGATCGACATCGTCGTACCATCCGAGCTGCTCGAGCTGCTCGAGCTGCTGCTCGAGCTGCTGTCGGCCGTGGTCTCGCCCCCCGAGCTCGACGTGCTGTCGACGCCGGTCGTGGTCACGATGCTCGTCGCGCCCTCGCTGGTGTCCATGGGCATCGGCGTGGTCGTGGTGCCGGTGGTCTCTCCGCTCGTCGTCTCCCCCGGCACCTCGTCGGTGCAGGCGAGCGGGATCGCGGCGAAGGTGAGCAGGAACAACCAGCGGTCATGGATGTCAGGGGCCACGGCGGCATGATGACAGGCCTGCCACCATCCGTGGAATCGCCCGGCCCACACCCGCTCGCGCGCCGCCTTTCGTCCACTTATCCACTCATCCACTCATCCACGCGCGCGCGCGGCCTCCCACCGAACGGGCGCCGCGCGCCGTCGCGGCGCCCTCTCGTTTTCGCCCCTACGCCCCTTGCGATCCCTACGCGTCCAGCTCGCACCGGCAGGTCACCGCGTCCCGCTCCGCCGCGCAGTACGAGTCGTCGAAGATCGCCGACTCGAGGTCGGTGCACGAGAGCGCCGACAGGCACGTGAGCAGCTCCTCGTACGCCCCTCCGCACGCATCCCCGACCGCGAGCGATGGGCCCGGGAACGTGAAGAACGCCCCGTTCTCGCAGAGGTCCTGCGCATAGTCGGGTGCGTACATGAGGTACCACGAGAACACGGGGATGTAGTAGCCGGCGTCCGTGCACACCCCCATCGTCCCCACGAACCCCGAGCACTGCATCTCGATCGTACCGACCGCGGGCACGATGGGGATCATGTCGCAGCCGAGCTCCATGGCCAGCACCATGTCGTTGCACAGCTCGAGCGCCTCGTACTGGTCGCCGCAATCGACGAAGCACCCGGTGGCCTGACACTGATAGACCATCGCGGCCACCGGCCCGCACGCCACGTCGATGTACATGAAGTAGTCGTAACAGGAGTCGATGTAGTACATGGGGCCGTAGTAGCCGTAGCACAGCGCCGCGGCCTCGCCCCACACCTCGCACAGGCCCTGTGGCTCTCCGGTGGTCGAGCTGCTCTCGCTCGAGCTCGTGCCCGGCTCGATCGACATGGTGGTGGAATCCGAGCTCGAGGAGCTCGACCCGCCGCTCGAGCTGCTGTCGGCCGTGGTCTCGCCGCCCGAGCTCGACGTGCCGTCGAGGCCGGTCGTGGTCACGATGCTCGTGGAGCCCTCGCTGGTCTCCATCGGCATCGGCATGGTCGTGGTGCCAGTGGTCTCTCCGCTCGTCGTCTCGCCGGGCACCTCGTCGGTGCAGGCGAGCGGGATCGCAGCGAACGTCAAGAGGAACAACCAACGATCATCGGGGGCCATGCCGGCATGATGACAGACCCGGCGGCGCCGATGAAATCACCCGTCCGACACCTGCTCGAGCACCGCCTGCATCCGCTCGCGCGCGGCCTCCTCGGACACCACGGTGGTGCCGTCGAGCGAGCGTAGATCCACCGCCGAGAGCTCGAGCCCGAACCCGAACGCACGATCGTGAAAGGCCGCGAGCGTGCGCACCACCACCTGTGAATCCGTGAGCGGCTCGCCGTCCGGCCCGTCACCGCTCGCCACCCCGCCCTCGGAGCCGCCGGAGCCCCCGGCCGCCTCCCCCGGGGGATTGCGCGCATCCGTGAGATCCACATCGGTGCACGACAGCTCCGCCCCGTCGGGCGAAGCCACGCAGATCCGCAGCCGCCGCGCCTCGCCCTCGACCCGCACCTCGAACCCGCCCGCGGCCTCCCGCAGCCGCGGTGAGCCCCGCAGCCGCTCCGCGACCTCGGCCCCCACCGCGCCCGACGACGCGTTGCGGATCACGACCGGAATCGCGAGCCCCTGCCGCCGGATCGTCCCGGGATCGAGCTGCATCACCTGCACGAGGTACTGCCGGGCCGCCGCCTCGTCGCCCTCGTCGGCCGCCGCCCGAGCTCCGATCGCGGCCACGCGCGCCCGCAGCAGCACCTCGCCGCTCGGCAGCCCCAGCAGTGCCTGCACCGCCAGCGCAAACGCCCTTGCATCGTCACCCTGCGCCAGCGCCACCTCGGCCGACAGCGCGTCGTAGTACGCCGCGAACCCCTCGCCGGTGTCGAGGCTCCGTGCGCGCTCGAGCGCCACCGCGGCCACGCCGGGCCCCACGATCTCCACGAGGTCGCCCTGCAGCCACACGGGCACCGGCTCGAGCCCGCCGAGCACGTACACGCGGAACGTGGCGACGAGCCGCTCCTCGTCGTCGAGCAGCCCGCGGATCCGCTCGCGGTCCACCACGCCCTGCCCCACGCGCTCCACCGGCGCGAGCAGGCTCTCGCCCAGGGCCCGGGCCGGCGCCTCGTCGCCTTCGCCCGCACCGGTCGGCGCGGGTGCTTCGCCCCACGACGCGCGCTCGGCTCGAAGCTCCTCGTCGGCCCGCTGAAGCGCCAGCCGCAACAGCGCATGCGCCCCCGCGGCCTGCTCGCCGGTGCTCGAGGACAGGCCCCGGCGATCCGGCCGCTCGATCGCACGATCCACGAGCCGCAGCCCGGCCCCGGTGCGCCCCACCGCGAGCAGCAGGGTCGCCTGCGCCACGTCGGTCTCGGCGCGATCCTGGTCGCGCAGGTACGGCGGCTGGCGCTGCCGCCAGCGCTGCATCTCCTGCAGCGAGGCCAGCGCCTCGCCGATGCGCGCCTGGTCGACCTGCAGCCGCACGAGCAGCCGCCAGGGGTTGGCGGGCGTGAAGTCGAGCCGCTTGGTGCCCGCGAGCGCCAGCCGCTCCACCTCGTCGGGCCGCAGCACCGCGGCCGCGGCCATCGCCGCGTTGTAGGCGTGCACGGCCAGCGGGGTGCGCTGGTCGGGGCCCGCGGTGATCGGGTCGGCCTCCGCCCTGACCGCGGCGTCCTCGAACGCGGCCAGGCACGCATCGTAGCGGGGCTGCCGCTGGCCGGCCTCGCCCTCGATCGCGCACAGGGCGTTCTTGCCGAGCGAGCGCACGTGGTCGAGCGCCGACTCGGTGGCCTGCTTGGCGTAGCCGCGGGCGTCGCCATAGCGGCGCAGCCGCATGAGCGGCCAGGCGTGCTCGGCGATGAGCTTGGGCTTGTAGAGCGCGTCGTGGAAGTCGAGCAGCTCGAGCTGGTACTCGAGCTCCTCGAGCTCGCCGGCCACGCCCTGCGCGGCGAACAGGATCTCGCGGTGGAGCTCGCGCGGCGCGTCCTCGGGCAGCGGGAACGTGGAGTAGCGGGTCTCGAACAGCTCGCGCGCGCGGCCCATGTGCCGCATCGCGCCGGGCAGATCGCCGTCGGACTGGCGCAGCACCTGGGCCAGCACGAGCTGCCCGAGGATCGAGTACGGCTGCTCCTCGAGCAAGGCGTCCACCTCCCGCCGCGCGGTGATGAGCTTGCCCTCTTCGTAGAGCCGGTAGACCTCCTGCTCCTTCTCGCTGGGCTCGTAGGGGCCCGTGGGGCTGTATTCGCTCGGCTTGGCCGCCTTGTCGCACGCCGCCGGCCCGGCCCCGCCACCGGCGACGGCGAGGACGAGCGCGAGCGTGCGGTGGCGAAGACGGCTCATGCCCGCGACAGTCCCTCGAGCGGTTGCACGCAGCACTGACGCACCACCTCTTCCATCGGCTCGGAGCCGGGTGCGAGCGCGAGGCGGTGGCCGAACACCAGCGGCGCGAGCGCCCAGATGTCCTCGGCGCCCACGTAGGCGCGGCCGCGGGTCATCGCGCGGGCCTGCAGCGCGGGGATCATCAGCACCAGCGCGCGCGTCGACACCCCTTGCAGCACCTGCGAGTGGCTGCGGGTGTTGTTGGCGATGTCGACCAGGCACTCGCGCACGCGCGGATCCACGTGGACCTGCTCTTCGACCACCCCGCGGGCATCGAGGATCTCGGTGCGGGTCACACGAGGCAGCTCGGGGCCGGGCGGGGCCTTGCGGCTGCGAATGCTGGCGAGGATCTCGAGCTCGGCCTGGCGGTCGATGTGCCGCATCCTGATCTTGAACAGGAACCGGTCGAGCTGCGCCTGCGGCAGCGGAAACGTGCCCGCGAGATCGAGCGGGTTCTGGGTGGCCACCACGAAGAACAGCTCGTCGAGCTTGCGGGTACGGTTGTCGCAGGTGGTCTGCTTCTCGGCCATCGCCTCGAGCAACGCCGACTGCACCTTGGGTGTGGTGCGGTTGATCTCGTCGGCCAAGACGATGTGGGCGAAGATCGGCCCCGGCCGGAAGAAGAACCGGTTGGTGTTGGGGTCGAAGATCGTCGAGCCCGTCACGTCGGACGGCAAGAGGTCCGGCGTGAACTGAATGCGCCGGATGGTCACGATCTCGTCGTCGGGCCGGTCGTCGACGATCGCGTCACCGAGCGCCTTGGCGAGCGTGGTCTTGCCCGAGCCGGGGTAGTCTTCCAGCAGCACGTGGCCGTCGGCGAACAGCGCCACGACCACCAGCTCGATCACGTCGTCGCGGCCGCGGACCTGCGCGCGCAGCCGCTGGCGCAGCCGCTCGGCCACCCCCGCACAGCCGGGCAGATCGGTGATGGGCGGGGCGAGCGTGTGGGTGACGTGCTCGCTCTGCTCGAAGTCCGAGACGGCGGAGGAGGCCGCGGGGGAGGCCGCGGGAGAGGCCGCGGGGGAAGAAGGTGGCGCTGTGTTGGTCATCGTACCCGCAGGAACGCGATGGGGTTGAGCACGCCCAGCACCCGCCGCCGGGCGGGTACGTGGGCGCGGAGATCGTGGGAGATGGCGCGCAGCGCCGCGCTGAAGGCCACGCGCTGCCGCTCGGGGCGCTCGCGGGGCGGGACGCCGGGGTCTCCGAGCTGCGCGGCCTCGGAGAGCGTGGCCAGGGCCTGGAGCGAGGGCGCGACCGCGTGGGCCCGCAGCGCGAACGCGGCCCGCGTCTCGCCGAGCCGGCGCACGAGCCCCACCTCGGCGAGCTGGTCGAGCGCACGCCGCCACGCCACGCGCGGCAGCCCGGGGCCCCGCGCCCACGCGGGCGCGAGGCGGCGCCAGAGCTTCATCGCGTAGAGCACGAGCACGGTCATGCCGAGCCACGCGAGCAAGATCGGAGGCAGCGACGGACGGGTCTCGCGGCCCGCCTGGCTCCGATCCTCGCCCTGCTCGCGCTCGTCGGGCGGCTTGCGGGCGAGCTCGGCAAGCTCCTGCGTGAGCTCGTCGTCGGCCGGCTGGGGCGGCGGGTCGAGGGTCTTCTGGGGCGCCACGTCGAGCACGATCCAGCCCACGCCATCGAGATGGACCTCGGGCCACGCGTGGGCGTCGGAGCTGCGGATCACCAGCGCCGCGCCGCGGAGGTCATCGGGGCGGCCGCGGTAGCCGGTGCCCACGCGCGCGGCGATGCCCCGCGCGCGCCACATCAGTACCGCCGCGTGGGCGATGTGCACGCAGTACCCGATGCGGCTGCCGAACAGGAAGTCGGCGGTGGGATCGCTCGCGCCGGCGTGGCGCTCGGACTGCGAGTACGTGATGTGCTCGTCGAGCCAGAGCTTGATCGCGAGCGCCTGCGCGAACGGATCGGCCTGGCGCTCGGGCGGCAGCGTCTGCACGATCTCCGCCGCGAGCTCGGCGTAGCGCGCGTCGTCGGGCATGCGCGCGTAGTAGTCGCGCACCTCGGGCGCCCACGTCGGGTCATGGGTGTCGCGGCCGAGCAGCGCGGCATAGTCGATCGTCTGCGCGCGGGCATCGAAGCCGTACGCGCGGATGAAGCGATTGGGCTCCGGGTTCTGCTCGGGCCGCAGCGACACCGGCGACTCGAGGCTGAACGGCCGCGTGTGCTTGACCGCGAGGAACACCAATCCCGTGACCGCCTGGCGCCCCTCCTCGGGCGGCGGATCGGCGACCTCGGTGGGCGTGGCCGGGAACGTGCGCGGCACGTCGCGATCGACGTCGGGCCGCCGCGCGTCCACGAGCCGCGAGCCGTTCCAGTGCGACCACACGTCCTGCCGGAAGTAGAAGCCGCCCGACGGCGGCTCGTAGTCGTCGCCGAACAGCACCACCGCCATCGGGGCCGGCGAGCCGCTCGGCGGCGTGCTGTCGTCGAAGCTCGGCGGCTGCGGCGGGGGCTGGCCGCCGCCGCCCTTGCCTTCTTGCTGCTTGCCGCCGCCCTTGCCCTCCTGCGACTTGCCGTCCTGCGGCTGACCGCCGCCGCCCTTGCCCTCCTGCGACTTGCCCTCTTGGGGCTTGGCGCCCCCACCCTTGCCCTCTTGCGGCTTGGCGCCCCCACCCTTGCCCTCTTGCGGCTTGGCGCCGCCGCCCTTGCCGTCGTCGCGCTCGGGCTGGCCGCCCTTGCCACCCTTCGTCCCCTCGCTGCCGCCGCCCTCGAAGTTGCCGGGCCCCGTCGGGAACGGCTCGTCGCCGCGCTCGTTGCCGGTGAGACCGAGGTCGTTGCCGGCCTCGGGCTCGGGCAGGCCGGTCACGTCGATCATCGACACGCCGAGCAGCACGAGCCCGAGCATCGCCAGCCACGACGGCAGCGACGTGCGCCGCCGCCCGGGTCGGGCCATGAGCAGCCCGCCGAGCAGCAGCGTGAGCCCGCCGCCGATCGCGAGCAGCACCACCGCGGGCGCAAGCCCCACGTCGCTGGCCCAGTCCGAGAGCCACAGCGGGCGCGCGACCACGCCGTCGCGGTGGGGCGACAGCGGCAGCACCACCGCGAGCACCACCGCGAGCAGCTCGAGCCCCAGCAGCGCCGGCACGCGCACCGCCAGCACGCGCAAGGCCGCCGTGATCGCAGCGGCTCCCAGCCCGAACCGCGCCATCGTGGCCACGCGCATCGCCATACCGGGCCCGAGCGCCTCGACCGATCCCTGGCTCGCCACCACTGCGTGCCCGAGCCACCCGCCGAGCGCCCCGAGCCCCACGATCGCAGCGAGCAGCACTGGCAGACGCAGGCGTCCGAGCGCCAGGCCGTGACCGAGCGCCGAGCCGCAGACCGCCCCGAGCACGGCCGCCGCCACGCCCCACGCACCCACCACGTCCCAGGTGATGGCTGCTGCCGCGGCCCCGATCACGAGCAGGCGCACCACGAACGCGGGCACGCGTCCCCACTGCACCGGTGCCACGAGGCCCGCCGCGCCCGCCCGCCCACCGCTCGTGCGCGGCTCCTGCCTGGCAAGCCATTCCGGCCGGCCCGAGGCCTTCGATCGCTTCATGCGGCCTCCATCACGCGCAGGTGATCCGGCCCGTAGATCTGCCCCGCACGCCGATCGACCACGGTGACCTTGGCCCCGCGCAGCGCCTGCAGCACCGCCCGTAGCTCGTCCACCGTGACCTGCGTGGGCGCGATCCCGCCCCGCGAATCACCGCGGCGCAGCACCCCGGGCAGGCGCCGGGGCTGCCCGCGCACGATCCCGTCGACGCAGATCACGAGCTCGAGCCGCTCGCCGTGATCCCGCACCGCCGTGACCACCGGCGGCAGCCATGGCCCCGGCCGCCCGGGCACGAACACCACCAGCCGCGCGTTCGCCCGCTCGGCGTGCTGGCCGATGAAACCCGCGAGCTCGGCCCCGCCGCGGGCCTCGGGCGTGGCGGCCGAGCGCATGAGCAGATCGACGGCTCCCGCCGAGGTCTTGGCGGGCTCGGGGCACCCGTCGGCACCGAGCGTCCAGCCCGTGCCGAGCGCCCCCGCCGTGACCGCGAGCCGGGCCGCTCCCGCGGCGGCCTCGTCGGCGTGCCCGGTGACGAGATACGCGGCGGTCTGCCGCGCAGGTGCCAGCGCTCGCTCGGGCGTGCGCACCAAGAGGTCGCGCGACTTGGCGAACACCTTCCACAGCACGAAGCGGATCGGATCACCGGCCGAGTACGGCCGCATGTCGAACGGCCCGCCCTCGGCCGGCGCCTCGGGGTGCGGCAGGTCCTCGCCCGCCGCCATCCCGCGGATCACCTCGAGGCTGCGCAGCGCCCCCACCGTGGGCACGAACCGCAGCGGTCGAGCGTCGCGCCACACCCACGCCACCGCGCAGAGGCCCAGCACGTCGCGGACCTCGATGCGCCGGGCCACGCCCGCCACCACGCCGCGGCGCGTGCCCACCACCTCTTCCACCAGCCGCCCGCGCTCCACCACGATCTGCAGCTCGGCCGGCGGATCCACCCACGTCCACGTCACGTCGACGAGCGGGATCCAGCGCACGCCGCCGAGCGAGAAGCCGGTGCGGTGGGCGTAGCCGCACTCCACCTCCACCGGCTCACCGCCCGTCGGGCGCCGGCGCAGGTGCAGCCACAGCACCAGCGAGGTGATCACCACCGCGAGGAGCCCGAGGCCCGTCAGCCCCACGAACGCGGCCCCGACCACCAAGAGCACGAGGTCGAGGCGACCGATGCCGTAGATCAACAGCGCCACCGCGGCCGCGGACACGACCAGGAGCCCGAGACCCGTCAGCGGAAACAGGTCCACTCCGCGTGCGGCGAGCCGGAGCGCGGCTCGGGCCCTCTCTGGGGGCCGTCCAAGGGCCTTCGTGCGGGGTGGGCGAGCCATGCGGGGGGGGGCCCGCATGGTCTCAGACCGCACCGCTGGCGGTCCATGGCCAGCGGTCCGAAGCCCGGGATCTCAGCGCCCGATGGCCTTCTGCCACGCCGGCCGCTCGCTCACCCGGCCCCACCACGCCGCAACGTTGGGGCGCGCCATGATGATCTCGCGCGCATCCGTCCCCATCGCGTACTCGAGGTAGGGCGCGTAGCAGATGTCCGCGAGCGTGAGCTGGTCGCCGACGAGGTACTGCTTGCCCACGAGCGCCGCGTCGAGCACGTCGCACGCGTGCCCGAGCCCGGTCTTGGCCGCCTCGAGCGTCTCGGGCGTCTGCTCGCGCCGGAAGATCGAGTGGTAGATGAACTTCATCACGTGCGGGGTGAAGTTCGAGGTCTCCACGCTGATCCACTGCTCCATCAGCGCCCGCTGCTGCGGATCCTTGGGGGTGAGCTTTCCGCCCGCCTTCTCGTCGATGTAGCGCATCATGGCGCGCGACTCGTAGAGCGGAAAGCCGTCGTCGAGCGCGGGCACCTGGCCGAACGGCTGGCGCTCGATGTGCGGCGACTGCTTGTGCTCGCCCTTGGCGAAGTCGACGAGGCCGAGCTCGAACGGGGTGGCGGTCTCGTGCAGCGTGAACAGGGTCTTGCGCGTGCACGTGCTCATCGGATGGCCGAACAGCTTCATGGTGCGCGCAAGCTAGCACCACCGGCCGCCCGTGGGCAGCGAGCCGCGATTCGCGGTACAGCGGCTCGCTAGAGCGGCGGAATCTCGGCGAAGCCGCGAGCATCGTGGGCCGGCACCAGCGTGATCGCGGGGAACCGCGCCCAGATCGCCGCCAGCCGCGAGAGCTGCACCCGCACGGCCTGCGGATCCTCGTCGGCGAGCGTCCGCTGCAGCCACGGTCGCTCCTCCCGCTCGGTGATGCCCTCGAGCTGCCACGCCAGGTCGCCCACGAACGCGTAGCGCTGGCCGCTCGGCAGCGTGACGAACACGATCACCGAGCCCGGCGTGTGGCCGGGCGCGGACACGATCACGATCGAGCCGTCGCCGTAGAGATCATGGCTGCGCGGAAACCCGAGGTACTCGCCCCCCGCCAGCTCGTACTCCTCGTACGTCACCCCCGGCAGGCTCCGCGCGACCGCGGTGACGAAGCCGCCCTCGTCGATGAAGCGACGCTCCTCCGCCGGCACCAGCACCGGCGTCCCGGGGAAGTCCGGGATCCCGCTGACATGGTCCCAGTGGGCGTGGGTGAGCACGATCCCGCGCAGCCGCGCCCGATCGTATCCCGCCGCGTCGAGCTGCTCGGCGGCCGCCTGCCCGCGCGTGTAGCTGGTCACGAGCCGGAACGGAAGCGGCATCGCCTGGAAGTGCGCGTCGATGTCACGACCGAACCCGGTGTCGATGAGCACGTCGCCGCGCGGATGCCTGACCAGCACCGCCGTCATCACGAATTCCCGCCGGTCGCCGAACGAGCCCCCGCGATAGGCGAACGCGGCGCTGCGGTGCGTGACGCCGGTGGGAAGCTTGGCGATCGCCATCTCGGGCGGTGGATCGGCGGGCGGCAGCTCCACCGTCACGAGCGCCGCGGGCGGAGGCAGCGGCGACGAGCAGAACGACACCGCGAGCGCCCCGCCCGGCACGAGCAGCACGAGCGCCGCGACCACCAATCTTCGCGTCCACGGCCGCCTGCGCACGCCTCATGGTATCCGCCCCGCCGGAGATCTCCGCCGGCCTCCCCGCCACCCGAGCCCGGAGTCAGTGACCCACCTCACCGAATTCGCGTGAGCGAACGTCGTTCTACCCGCCGATTCCCCGCTCCGAGCCCCCCTTGGGTCCCGCGGAGTGAAGGTAGCGCAACCGGGCGACCATACAGCGGGAGCTTGGCGTGGTTTCATTCTTGGGACGAAGCGGAGGCACGAATGTTGCGGAGAACGGAGATCACGGCGGCGTGGGCGTGCATGGTCATGGGAGCGGCCTGTCAGGAGCCGCTCATGCTCGAAAATCCCGACGACACCGGTCCGGTGGGCACCACGAGCACGTCGACCACCGGTGATCCACCGGCCGGCACCACGACCTCGGACGACACCACCTCGGGCGGCACCACGGTGGCGCACGACGGCAGCACCTCCGACGGCACCACGAGCACGAGCAGCGGGACCGCCGGCTTCATCTTCGACGTGGGCGGTGGCATGGCCACCGGCAACATCCCCGACCTCCCGCCGGTGCTCGACTACGACTGCGACGAGCTCACCACGCCGTTCATCATGCAGACCGAGCTCGTGGCTCCGCGTGGCTACCACGACCTCGTGTTCGACGAGGACGGCCACATCATCGGCTACGACGGCAACTCGCTGCTCATGGTCACGTACGAAAACGACGTCGACGTGTTCCTCCCGGGCGTCAGCGGCGGCGTGCAGGGCATGGACAAGCTCGAGGACGGCGACATCCTCTACGTCAACAACTACGGCGAGCTGCACCGCGTGACCCCGGACCAGCAGAACACGCTCGTGGCCAGTGGGCTCTCGGGTGCGTACGGGATCACGGTGGGCCCCGACCAGCTGGCCTACGTGTGCACGTCGTACGGGGTCCAGCGCGTGGACCCGGACTCCGGCGACCAGGAGCCGTGGGTCACGCTGCCGGGCGGCCAGACCCCGCGCGCGATCGTGTTCAACCTCGACAGCACGGGCGCGTACATCTCCACGCTGCTCGAGCCGGGCTCGCCGGTGTACTTCGTGGAGGTCGACAACGACCTCGACCCGACGGACGAGGCCGTGGTGTTCGCCACCGGCGTGGGCCAAGGCTACCACGATGGCCTCGGCATCGACGCGTGCGGCAACCTCTACGTGCCCGACTACAGCTCCTCGGGGCTCTACCGCGTCGACCCCGACGGCGTGGTGACCACGCTCTACGCCGAGCCCGCCTCGCCGTTCAGCCACTACGGCCACGGCCTCGAGTGGGGCAGCGGCATCGACGGGTGGAACGACCATGCGATCTACCTGCCCCAGCCGTACGACGGCTATACCGTGAACGAGGTCGACATCGGAGTTCCGTCCGCGTCCACCGTGCGCACCTGGCGATGAGGAGCCGAAGACGATGATGCCCATGCTGCCCACGCGAGCCATCCGACTGACGACCCTGCTGCTCGCGCTCGCGCCGGCGGCCTGCGGCGACGACTCACCAGCGGTGCCGGGCGACGGCACCTCGACCGGGGGCAGCAGCTCCTCCACCGGCACCGGCACCGGCGACGTGCCCGAGACCACCGCCGTGGATTCCAGCTCGAGCTCGGCGGGCGAGACCGAGCCCGAACCCTGGACCTGCCAGATCACCGAGGAGGGCGACGCCACCGACTACTCGCACACGCTCGGCTGCCTCGAGGACTTCGCCGCGCTGTCGTCGCTGCCGCTCGACGCCAGCATCGCCGGCGCCCGCTCGATCAAGACGGTGATCGACCGCTCCGACGAGAACGCGCTCTACTTCACCAACAGCCGCTGCTACCCGATCCACTGGGACTTCGCGTCCACGTTCCTGTCGGGCAACGGCCTGCCGCCGGTGCCCGACCTCGGGACCTTCAACAGCATCGAGTACTACAGCCCCAACCGCCGGTTCCTCCTCGGTGCCGTCACCCACTACGAGGGCCCGGACAAGTACGCGTACGAGCTGTCGCCCTACGACACCGCCGACGTGCCGATGATCGAGCAGGCCTACCGGCAGATCCGCGACGCGAGCTGGTACGGCGAGGAGCTGGTGTTCCACCCGACCTCGGCCGCGATCGAGGCGCTCGTGCCGATGCTCGCCGACGACATCGTGGTGATCACCACCGACGAGCTGTTCGCCGATGTGCAGTACCAGCCCTACAACCTCGGCGAGACGATGGGGCGGCTGGCGTTCTACGAGGCCGAGACCGTGGCCGGCACGTACATCCCGTTCCGCGACATCGCGGTGCTCGACGCGGTGCCGATCGACATCTCGATCACCGCCGGGATCATCACCAGCGAGTTCCAGACCCCGCTCGCCCACATCAACGTGCTCTCGGTCAACCGCGGGACCCCCAACATGGGCCTGCGTGGCGCCCACGACTCGCCCGAGCTGCGCGCGCTCGAGGGCAAGACCGTGCGGCTCGTCGTCGACGCGTTCGGCTACACCGTCGAGGAGGTCACCCAGGAGGAGGCCGATGCGTGGTGGGAAGAGCACAAGCCCGATCCGCTCGGGGTCCCCTCGCTCGACCTCTCGGTGACCGAGCTGACCGACATGGAGGACGTGGTCGACGACGACGCCGACCTCGCCGACGCGATCGATCTCGGGCTCACCCGCTTCGGCTCCAAGGGCACCAACTACGCGGCGCTCTTCGACATGGATCCGGAGGTGATCCCGATCCAGGACGGCTTCGTGATCCCGTTCTACCACTACGACCGGTTCATGACCGACAACGGGTTCTGGGATCGGATCACCGAGCTCGAGGCCGACCCGGAGTGGCCCGACCCGGTGCATCGCGAGGAGCAGCTCTTGTTGTTCCAGGCCGAGCTGCGCGCCGGGGTCATCGATGCGGCGCTCGTGGACGACGTGATCACCACGTTCGAGAGCAAGTTCCCCGGCGAGCACCGCATCCGCTTCCGCTCGAGCACCAACGCCGAGGACCTCGGCACGTTCACCGGCGCGGGCCTCTACAACTCGCAGACCGGCGACATCGAGGACCCACCGGGCGCCGCGGGCAGCGTGGAGTGGGCCATCAAGGAGGCGTGGCTCAACATCTGGAACCCGCGGGCCTACGAGGAGCGCGGGTACTACAGCATCGATCAACACGCCTGCGCGATGGCGCTGCTCACCACGCCGAACTTCTCGGACGAGGAGGCCAACGGCGTGGCGGTGACCAACAACATCTTCGACACCACCGGCGTCGAGCCGGGGTTCTACGTCAACGTGCAGATCGGGGAGAACGAGGTGGTGCAGCCCGAGCTCGGCGTCTTGCCCGACGCGTACCTGCACTACTTCTACTACCCGGGCGAGCCGGTCACGTACATCACCCACTCCAACCTCATCCCGCCCGGGCAGACGGTGCTCGACCCGCAGCAGGTCCACGATCTCGGCGTGGCGCTCGATGCGATCCACAAGGAGTTCTTGCCGGTCTACGGCAACGACGGCGAGTGGTACGGGATGGACGTCGAGTTCAAGTTCGACGACAAGCTCGCCCCGGGCAACCCACCCACGCTCTACATCAAGCAGGCGCGGCCGTTCCCGTGGGATCCCGGCATGTCGGACATCGCCGGCTCTGGCGAGTGCGACGGCATGCAGTGACGCCGCCCTCTCGGAGCCTTCCATGCAAACCATACCCACTCCGCGCTCCCGCGCGCTGCCCCTCCCCGTGCTCTTGATCGCGCTTGCCGCGGGCGGCGGCTGTCCCGGCGACGACGCCCCCGTGGACGACACCAGCACCGGCCCCGGCAGCACCGGCGGCAGCTCCGGCAGCAGCAGCTCCGGCAGCAGCTCCGGCAGCAGCAGCAGCTCCGGCGCCGACTCGACCACGAGCGAGAGCACCAGCATCGGCCCGCTCGACACCACCGACAGCGAGACCGGCGAGCCCATCGTGCTCCACGGCCCATGCGACCTCGCGGTGAAGGTGGGCGCGTTCAACCTGCAGCGCGAGGAGCTCTACACCACGTTCAACGGCGCCGTGGCCGATGGGGTGGTGCCGGGCTACGTGCTCGAGAACGTGGGCGAGGAGGGCGGCTGCCGATTGCTGCGCCGCAACAATCCGTTCTGCGACCCGCCGTGCACGCCGAGCGAGACCTGCGACTATGACGGCTCGTGCATCCCCTACCCGCTCAACCACGACGTGGGCATCGTGGCCCTCGATGGGCTCTTGATGGCGGGGGTGATGGTCGAGCCGATCATCCCGACCTACGAGTACTTCAACACCGACCTCGATCACCCCGCGTGGAGCTCGGCCGCCGCGATCACGCTCGACGCCGCCGGCGGCGACTACTCGGCGTTCGGGCTCCACGGCATCGGCGTGGAGATGATCGAGCCGGCCGCCGACGCGGTCGTGCTCGACCCGGAGCAGGAGCTCACCGTGGAGTGGGTCCCGGGCACGGGACCGGGCACCATCCGCGTCGAGCTCAACATCGACCAGCACGGCCTGACGCCGGTGGAGCTGTGGTGCACGAGCGAGGACACCGGCTCGCTCGTGGTGCCGGCCGAGTTCATCGCCGAGTTCGTGCAGTTCGGGGTCACCGGCTACCCGAGCGTGGCCTACTTCCGCGAGACGGTGGACTCGGTCGAGATCGAGCCGGGCTGCGTGGAATTCGGCGTGCGCGCGCACCAGGACGGCATGCTCACCGTCATCGGCCACACCCCGTGCAACATCCCCGAGGACTGCCCCGAGGGCACCACCTGCAACGTGGCGATCCAGACCTGCGAGTGACGGCGGCGCTCCGCCCTGCGCTCAGCCGGCCGCCCCGCAGCCGCCCTTGCCCTCGTCCTCGGGCGGATAGAACGCCGGGGGCTTCACCACCACCGTGGGGTCATCGACCTTCGCCCCCTCGAGGCACTTCACGCGCCGGAACACGGTGGGCTCGTTCACCGACACGCCGCCGTCGTTGTTGACCGCCTGGAATTCGAGCAGCTCGGCCTCGAGCGGTCCGGTGAAGACGTCGAGGTTGTAGCCGCCGACGAACTCGCCGCACAGCACGGCATCGAGCCGCCACTGGCCCACGCCACCGAATGCGATCTGGCCGGGCTCCACCCGGCCCACCGCGTCCATCGACACGTCGTAGCGGAGCTCCCCGACGCACGGTCCCGGCTCGCTCTGGTCGGCGTCGCCGCGCCAGCTCTCGTTGCGGATCGTGCCGCGCAGGTCCGCGCTGCCGTCGACCCGGTGGATCTCGAGCGTGAAGATCGTCCACTGCCGCCGCCACTCGCGGTAGTCGTGCGACTTCCAGATCCCCTCCACCGGGTCCTCGCACTGGGCCGGGGGCGGCAGGCGGGCGCGCTGCTCGGCCACCGTGCCCGCGGGCGCGCGGCGGGGCATGGACGAGAGCACCACGAACGCGAGCAGCCCCAGGTGCCCGAGGTGCGCCTGCGCGCGGGTGCGTCGGTGCGTGGCCATGACGGTCCCCCATGGTCGCAGACTTCGTCGCGCGACGCGACGAGGGCCGGCCTCGCTCCGCGGTGCCGGCCCTCGCCTCGCTCCCGGCCAGGGAGCGCCCTCCAACGCCCGCTACGGGCTGGTGATGTTGAGGATGTAGTTGCCCGTCGCGCCGTTGTAGCCGTCGATCACGATGAGCACGGCCTGGCCCGCGTTCAGGTTTCGCGACAGCAGCGACTGCGTACCGGTCCCGCTGTCGTCGTCGCACTGCAGCTGGTTGGTGCAATCGGAGTACAGCGCCAGCGTCGTGTCGTAGGCCGACCCGTTGGTGTTGAACGTGTACCCCGCCGTGGCCGGGGCCACCCAGCGGAGCACCCGGTCGGGGGCATCGCCGGTCGAGCAGGTCGCGTCGAGGTCGTTGTCCTGACCCACCGTGGTGCCCATGGCCACGTTGGCGCCGAGCACGCTGCCGATGTCGGCGTCCTGGCACGCCAGCACGCCGATGCAGCCCGCGGTGTTGAACGCGTTGCAGCCCGCCTGGCAGGCCAGCACGCCGCCGCCGGCAAAGCCCTGCGTCACGCAGGTCTGCCCGTTGAGGTTGGCGCCGTCGCAGAGCTCGGGGGCCACGATCGCACCGTCGCCGCACACGGGCGGTGCGGTGATGTTGAGCACCCAGGCCCCCACCGCGCCGTTGAAGCCGTCCACGTTGATTTGGATGACCTCACCCGCCGCCATGTTCCGGGTGATCAGCGACTGGGTGCCGGTGCCGGAGTCGTCGTCGCACGCGAGCTGCGTCACACAGTCGGCGGAGTGCAGCGAGAGCGAGGTGTCGTACGTCGAGCCGTTGGTGTCGAACGTGTACATGCCCGCCGCAGGCGCAGTCCACTGCATGACGTGGTCGACGGCGTTCCCCGCGGCACAGGCCGCATCGAGGCTCTCGTCTTCGCCGGTCGTGTTGCCCGACGCGACCGCGGGCCCGGTGGCGCTGCCGATGTTCTGGTCCGAGCACATACCGCCACCACCACCGGGGCACGAGCCGCCCACACCCGCGCAGTTGGGGTCGAGGCTCGCCTCCTGCGCGCACTGGGCATCCCACTGGTTGGCGCAGCAGAATGCATCCGCACCGCACACCGACGCCTCGCACGCCGCGTCGTCGCAGCCCGTGCCGGCATGCGCCGCGCAGCAGTCCCCGCCGCCGCCGCCACCGGGGCACGTGCCGCCCACACCCGCGCAGCTCGGGTCGGCGGTCGCCTCGCCCGCGCACTGGGCATCCCACTGGTTGTCGCAGCAGAACGCATCCGCACCGCACACCGACGCCTCGCACGTCGCGTCGTCGCAGCCCGTGCCGGCATGCGCCGCGCAGCAGTCCCCACCGCCGCCACCACCGGGGCACGAGCCGCCCACACCCGCGCAGCTCGGGTCGGCGGTCGCCTCGTTGGCGCACTGGGCATCCCACTGGTTGTCGCAGCAGAACGCATCCGCACCGCACACCGACGCCTCGCACGTCGCGTCGTCGCAGCCCGTGCCGGCATGCGCCGCGCAGCAGTCCCCGCCGCCCACCACGGGGCACGTGCCGCCCACACCCGCGCAGTTCGGGTCGGCGGTCGCCTCACCCGCGCACTGGGCATCCCACTGGTTGTCGCAGCAGAACGCATCCGCACCGCACACCGACGCCTCGCACGTCGGGTCGTCGCAGCCCGTGCCGGCATGCGCCGCGCAGCAGTCCCCGCCGCCCTCCACGGGGCACGAGCCGCCCACACCCGCGCAGTTCGGGTCGGCGGTCGCCTCGCCCGCGCACTGGGCATCCCACTGGTTGTCGCAGCAGAACGCATCCGCGCCGCACACCGACGCCTCGCACGTCGGGTCGTCACAGCCCGTACCGGCATGCGCCGCGCAGCAGTCCCCGCCGACGACGGGGATGCAGGCCGTGGTGTCGTAGCCCATGCAGTCGAGGTTACAGGTCAGCACGCCGCCGCTGGGGAAGCCCTGCGTCACGCAGGTCTCGCCGGCGAGGTCGATGCCATCGCAGACCTCCGGGGCCTCCGCCGTGCCGTTGCCACACATGGGCCCGGCCATGCAGGCCGAGGTGTCGAAGCCCAAGCAATTGTCGTTGCAGGCCAGCGTGCCGCCGCCGGGGAAGCCCTGCGTCACGCAGGTCTCGCCATCGAGGTTGGCGCCGTCGCAGGCCTCGCCGGGATCGAGCGCTCCGTTGCCGCACGGGGGGGGTGTGTCCATGCAGCCGCTGATGTCGAACGAGCAGTCGTCCGCGCACCCGAGCTCGCCACCGTCGAAGCCCTGCGTCGTGCAGTCCTGGCCGTTGAGATCCGCACCATCGCACTCCTCGCCCGGGGCGTTGATCGCCCCATCGCCGCACATGGGTTCCACCGTGGTGCAGTTGCTGGTGTCGAACGTACAGTCGTCGGCGCAGCCCAGCGCACCGCCGTCCGGGAACCCCTGCGTCACGCAGTCCTCTCCGTCGAGGTCGCGGCCGTCGCACTCCTCGCCGGCCTCGATGATGCCGTTGCCACACTCGCCGCCGCCGTCGGTCGTGGTGGTCACGTCCGTGGTGGTCTCGGGCTCGGTCGTCACGCCCTCGGTGGTGTCAGTGTCGCCCCGCGTGGTGGTCATGCCCTCGGTCGCGCCCGTGCTGTCGGGATCGAGCGTCGTGGTCAGGGGGGGAGTGTCGGTGGTCGTACCAGTACCGGTCTCGGTATCGGCATCGGTCGACACTTGGCTGGGTGCGTCGTCGGCACAGGCACCGCCGGCCATCAACAGGGCGACCAAGCCGGATCGCAGGCAGGAAACGGATCGAAGGGGAGTGGCCATCACGCGGACAACCTACAGGAACCGACTGCCAAACCGGTAGCCCAAAATGTCCTCCGAGCACCGAGGCTATCGCGATCGAGGTCACATGATCCGCGCTGCCGGTCAGGCGTAACGAGCCACCTCGGCCAGCGCCTGCTGCATCATGCGGGCGTCACGGAACCGCTGCTCGGCCTGCTTGGCGCAAGCCTTGCGGAAGAACGCATCGATCGCCATCGCCTTGCGTGGATCGGTGTTCACCGACAAATGGCGGCTGGGAGGCTCTGGCACGCGATCTCGCTGGCATTTGAGCAGCTCGCGTGGATGCTCGTGGAACATGTCTTCGAACGGGTGGTGCCCGGTGACGGCCTCGTAGAAGGTCATGCCCAGCGCGTAGAGATCGGAGCGGCCGTCCACCGGCCCTTGCGGACGGCTCTGCTCGGGCGGCAGATAGCGCGGGTCACCGAGGATCAGTCGGGGATCCTCGGGGCTGTCGTCGGAGAGATCTCGCGCGACCCCGAAGTCCAGCAGCTTGACCGTGCGCAGGTCGGGGTCGTGGGCATCGCGAGTCACGAAGATGTTGGCCGGCTTGACGTCGCGGTGCACGATGCCGCGCAGGTGAGCGTAGCGCAGCGCATCGAGCACCTGCCGGAAGATCTCGCAGACCACGTGCAGCGGCACCGTACGGCCGCGCTGCATGGCCCCGAGGATGTCGCGCCCCTCGAGGAACTCCATCACGAACCAGAACAAGCCCTGCTCCGCGGTGGTGCCCACGTCGAGCACCCGCACCAGGTTGGGATGCGCGAACGACCCGCACAGCCGCGCCTCGCGGCGAAACCGACGCTGCTCACCCTCCGGGACGTCGACCTTCATCACCTTGAGGGCGACGTAGCGGTTCATGATCGGGTCGAAGGCCTTGTAGACCTTGCCCATGCCGCCCTCGCCGAGGTGCTGCAGCACCTGGTACTGCTTGGGGAAGCTGAGGGTGGTGCCGGCGGGGAGCTCGACGACGACCTCGCGCTCCTCGGTCACCAGGCGGGGCGTGGCGTCGCTCATCGAAGCTCCATCGACGGTACCCCATCTCGGTGGGCGTGCGGGAGGAAGCGGCGCTGTGAGTCCCCCAGGGATTTCACTACACACACCACGACGCGGCCAGAGCCTTGCGCCGGCCCGGCCTGGCGCTTCACGGGGCGTCGGCGCGGCGCATGAGACCCGTGCCGGCCGCCACGACCCAGTCGCCCTGCGGTGACCGCACGGTGATCGAGCCGGCATCGAGCCCTCGCAGCAGCGCCCGCGCCACGGTCACCGGTCCGGGGGTGGACGTCTCGATGACCAGGGGATCGGCATCCGCCGATGCATGCACCACCGCGGCCGCGGTGACGGTGGCGGGCGTGCGGCGCTTGGGCGGCTGGACCACGAGCTCGAGGTCGGGCCCGTCGGCATCGGCCGAGAGCGCATAGACATGCGCCTGGATCGTGTTGCCCTTGGCTGGCTTGTGAGGATCGACGGGGATCTCCTCGTAGAGGTCGAGCAGGTGGAACATGGCACCGGGTGCCAGCGTGCGCGCGCGCTCGGCCGCGGCCACGATGCTGTCGATGCGGGTGGCCAGGTGGCTGCCGTCCTCCACGGCTCCTTGCAGGATCTCCACGTCGACCACGCGGTCCGGCGTGAGCAGCATGGCCACGAGCAGCCAGCGCTCGGCCGTCTTCGCCGAGAGTGCGGGCAGCTTGCCATCGGCGCCCGGCCGCCAGCGCACGAACATCGCCTGCGCCGAGCGACCGCCGGGATCCACGTCGACGATCGGCAGCACGGCATCGGTGCCCGCGTCGCCCACGGTCAACATGCCGTCCGCGTAGCCCATGCGCAGCGCCTTCTCGAGCTGGTGGAGCAGGCGCCCGCGATCGTGCACCGAGACGAGATCGTCGGGCGCCACCGGCCGCAGGAGCCCCGGCGGCGGCTCGGACGAGGCGTTGGAGAGCCCGACCTCCGCGAGGTCGTCCTCTTCGGTGGCCATGCGGATGCAGGCCGGCGCGAGCATGGCGAGCGCGAGCGCGGCGAGGGCCACGGTAGCTGTACGACGCGGCCGAAGGGCGCTCATGAGCCGAGACGATAGCACCACGGCGCCAATGGCGGGCCTCGGACGCCTGGGGCTCGGCGCTCACGAATTTGCGAGATCAGCGCCAATAGGGCCGCGAATTTCGTTCGCGCCCGGCATCGGGCTATGCTCGACCAGGATGGGCCGATCGTCGTCGCGCTGGCTGCTCGCGTGGACGCTCGCCGGGGTGCTCGGTGCCCTCGGCGGCGCGGCGGCACCGGCCAGCGCCGGCCGAAACAACTACTACGCGTACACCGATGCCAAGGGGGTCCTGCACGTGACCAACGTGCCGGGCCGCAGCAAGGGCGACTGGACGCTCTACAAGACGCTCGAGGGCAGCGGAGGCGACGACGTGGCGCGCGGGCGGGCATCGGCTCGCGAGGGCCGGGGCCCGGTGCGAGCGGATGCCGAGCGGCTGCATCGCTGGGACAGCTACATTCGTGCGGCAGCCCAGCGGTATCAGCTGCCCGAGTCGCTCTTGCGAGCGGTGATCCATACCGAGAGCAACTACTACGCGCAGGCGGTGTCGCGCGCGGGTGCGGTCGGGCTCATGCAGCTCATGCCCAAGACTGCGAAGGCGCTCGGCGTGCGTGATCCGTTCGACCCGGGACAGAGCGTGCATGGAGGTGCTCGCTACCTGCGGCTCTTGGCCAACCGCTACGACGGCGACATGATCCTCGTGCTCGCGGCCTACAACGCCGGCGCGGGCAACGTGGAGAAGTATGGCGGCGTGCCGCCGTTCGCCGAGACGCGCGCGTACGTGCGCTCGGTGCTGCGGAGGTACTACGCGTACGAGCGGCAGGAGCAGCTCGGGATCGAAGGCGAGCGCCCGGGGCCGGCGCGGCACATCGCGCGATAGAACGCAGCCGTCGTGGTATACGAGAGAGCGGCGTCCGCAGCGGCGGAAGACCGTCCCGTATCCGTATCGAGGGAAGGGACAGCTCGTCGGTCGCAGTTCTTGATCCTCTGGAAATCGGGGACTTACACTCGACAAATGGGTCGAGGGTCAACACTGGCCACGGCCATACGGCACACGCTCGTGGCCACGGCGAGCTCCGCCGCCTGCGTGATCACGTCGGATCACGGCCCCACGCTGGACGAGACCGGCGGCGGCCCCGGAGGCATGCCACTGCCGACCATCGACGACGGGATGGGAGAAGGGATCTTCCGTCTGCCGCTATTGGGCGCTCGATTCTCGCTGCTGATCGGCGCCCCGCTGGCCGAGCTCGATGGCGCACCACGGGCGGGGATCGTCTCCGTGTTCGCCTCGGAGCCCGGACAGGGCGTGGTCGCCCATCCTCTCTATCATCCCAACATCTTCGAGGACGGTACCTCGAGCCACTGTCTGGAAGCCGACCACCACTTCGCGTGGCAGCACGCGGCGGAGCGAACGTTCGGCCGCAGCATCACTTGGTACAGCGAGAACCTCGGCGCCGACTACCTGAGCTACGAGAACGATCCCATCATCGGAGCGCCCCGCGCCGCTGGTAACGACGGGATGGTCGCGCAATACCGCGGGTGCTTCAGCTGTGCAAGCTTCGCCAGCTCACCGGGCAGTGTCGTACTCGAAGGCGACGAGCTCGACACGGTGTACGGCGCGTCCATCGGGGTCGGAGTGTTCGAGCTCGCGAACATCGCGACCCCGCACCTGTGGCGTCAGAATTCGTTCGAGACGTTGGCAGTGGGTGCCCCGTCGTGGAACGACAACGGCGGTGTGCACATCTACTCCGGCGCGTCGTATCGCCTCTGGCACTTCCTCTCGGGCGACAGTGAAGAGCTCCACGGCACCCGAATCTGCGACAGGAGCGCCCAGGGCGGTCCGCTGGTACCGCGACTCCGTACGTTGACGGGCGGCTTCGCGACGGAGGAATTCGGCAAAACCATGGCCGTGGCCGACTTCTCATGCGACGGCTACGACGACCTGGCGATCGGAGCTCCGGGTGCGGATCTACCCGTGGGCGATGGTCAGGTCATCGAGGACGCCGGGGCCGTCTACATCTTCCGCGGCGGTCCGCTCGGCATCGGCATGGAAGGATCGATCGTGCTCACGCAAGGCGCATTCGGGAGCGAGGGGGCGCCCGAGGCCGGGGATCGGTTCGGCGAAGTACTGACGGTGGGAGTCTTCAATGGCCGCCGAGTGGACGCGGCAGTGCCGTGGTCGTGTTGGAGCTTGGCGGTGGGTACACCCCACGAGGATGGTGCACGGGGCGAGGTTCAGATCTTCCACGGCGATCCGGCGAGCACGCTGGTCATCGGGCCGCGGCTGCGACCCGGGGAAGATGGACTGCCGGGGGCACGGCATGCGGGGGACCGGTTCGGGGCGGCGCTGGTCGGGTATGCGTTCGATGACGCTCGGTTTCACGATCTCGCCATCGGGGCCCCCGGGGACGACGGCGGGCGTGTCCACATGATTCCCGGCGATACCACCGATCTCGTCACCGGTCTCATCCCGACTCATGCCACGTCGTTCGCCCAGGAAACCTTGGTAATTCCCGACGACAATGGCACCTCCGACCAGTTCGGTGGCGCATTGGGAGCGATGGTGACCGAATCTCCGCAACGAGCGTTGGTGATCGGTGTCCCTGGCGAGGACGAAGGCCGAGGCGCAATCGTGATCCTGAAGCTCGAGGTAGACCCCACGACCGCAGCGTTCGTGGCAACCGAGCCCGGCATCATCCTTCACCCTGCAGACACGGGCCTCTCGACTGGGGAGCAGGCATACTGGGGCGGGGTGATTGCTCCACCGCGTGCATTCCCCACCACGCCGGTGGATTATCCGTAGGAGTCGATCCATGGCCAAGGAACCACAGAGATCGGTGTTGATGGGCGCCATAGCGCTGGCCCTCGCGTGTGGTCCCCGGGTCGAGAATGACGACGCGGAAGCGGCTGACGCAAGTCCAGACGTGGTCGACGGGCAATGTGAAGACGGCTCGTGCCCATTGGCTTGCGGGGACCGTCCATGTGCCGGGGCCTTGGGCATGGGCTGGTGCATCGACGACAAGTGCAGCCCCGTCCCGATGGAGTGCGTGGTCGAGTCGAGGTCCGAGAACGACTGCAAGACGGTCTGCGAGGGCGTGGCCGACGGATTCGTCTGCGTCGAGAACGGCTGTGAGGGTGCTACCGCTTTCGGTTATCCCGGGCCAGCGACTCAGACGATCGCGTTCTGCGGCGAAAGCACGCCGGAGATCCAGGAGGCTGTGGTCTACATCGAAGGACCGTGCGACGCACCGCTCGTCTTCACCGGGGAAGGCTCCTTCGAGCTCTACCAGTGCTGCTGCGACGATCCAGCACATTGACGCTGGCCATGAGCGCGACAGGACGCGACCGCTTCGCGGTCGCGCCCCTCCTCCACTCACACGCCCCTCACCGTCGCTACTTCTTCTCCTCATCCTTGAGCGTGATCGACCCGATATCGAACGTCTCGCCTTCCTTCATCCCCACCCCATACTCCGCCCCGTACGTCAGCTGCCACTTGTCGGCCACCTTCACCGCGAGGCCGTAGGCCCCGAGCGGTACGTCCTTCATCTCGAAGTTGCCGTCGGCGTCGGTGGTGGCCGAGAACTTCGTGGGCGACTTGGCGCAGGGCGTGGTCTCGATCCACGTGCTGGGGTTGGGGCAGATCTCGACCTCGGCGCTGGCGAAGCCCTTGCCGTCCTTGAGGATCTTGCCCTTGAGGCCGCCGGTCTTCACCGGTCCGACCGCAGCGGGTAGCTCGGGCCCGGCCCCGGCCACGCCGATCACCTCGACCTGGCCCGCGAGCTCGTCCACGCTGCCCGACTTCCACTCCACCCGCTCGTCACCGGGGCCCATGATGGCGATGCCGATGTCGGTGGCGATCCACAGCCGGCCCGAGTCGTCGGGCGTGACGTCCTCGATCTGCGCGGCGGCGAAGTCCTTCTTGGTGCTGTAGTTGGTCTGCTTGCCGTCGGGCATGATGCGCGTGACCACGTCGAGGCTGGTCTTGAGGCCGCCCACGCCGGTCGACGAGAACCCGAGCTCGCCCAGCATCGCGTACTTCTCGCCCACCTTCATGGTCTCGAGCTTGTCGGGCGCCGAGAGCTTCAGCAGCGTGTCGGAGGCCATCGCGATCGCGACGCTCTCGGGCCCGAGGCCCACGTCGTCGAAGAATGCCTGGCGCTTGAACTGCTTGGAGATGTCGACCGTGGTCCACTTGTCGCCCTCGCGCAGGTGGATCGCGTTGGACGAGGCCACCCACACGCGGCCCTGGCCGTCCACCGCCACACCGCGGATGAGCGTCACCTCGGTGCCGAGCACCGCCTTGTCCTCGGTCTTCCACGCGGTGCCATCGAAGAACGACACGCCCTTGTAGCCCACGCCCCAGATCTTGCCGTCCTTGGTGATGGCGAAGTCGTCGAGCGTGCCGGTGTCCTGGCCAAAGCCGGTCTCGGCCACGAGCTTGGCCTTGGCGCCCTCGAGCTTCATCACGCCCTCGAAGCCGAGCAGGTACACCACGCCGTCGGGGCCCTGGCTGATCTCGCGGACGAGCTTGTCGGGGCCGCCCTCGACCTTGGTGAACTTGCCGGCGTCGAGCATCACCAGGCCCTTGTCGCGCACGGCGAAGTACGCCGGGCCGGGCTTGCCGGGCTCGAGCGGAACGCTGGGCACTGCCGCCTCGCCACCATCGGCCGCCGCCTCGCCACCATCGGCCGCCGCCTCGCCACCATCGGCCGCGACCTTGGTGTCCTCGGCCTTGGTGTCCTCGGCCTTCACGTCGGCCTTCACGTCGGCCTTCACGTCGTCGGTCTTCGCGTCGACCTTCTCGTCGGCCTTCTTCTCGTCGGCCTTCACATCGGCCTTGTTCTCGCCGGCCTTGGTGTCCTTGGTCTCCTCGCTCTTGTCGCAGGCGATGAGCAACGTGGCCGCGGCCAGGAGCGTGAGGGTGGTGCGTCGGATCTGCATGGTGGTGGGGTTCTCCGGGGGACTGGCGGCACAAGCGCGGTGCGCGGCGCCGCTCGTGATGACGGGGTCGCGCGCGCGAGGTTGCACTCGGGGCCACCCGGCCTCCTAGGCCTATCGGCTGCCGAGCACGCGACGTAGCTCACCCATTGAACCGGCTCAGTGGCCGTCCACACTACCTCCGCTTGGTCGCCCGGTGGCGCAGGACCATCAGGCAAAACGGCATGTATCGCCCCAGTGCCTGCGGCCCGTCGTGAAAGCGGACGCCCATGTACAGCCGACTCCGCCCGGTGGCCGCGAGCGCCCGGCGGACCTCGGCGTGGGCCTCCACCTTGGCCGCGGTGGCACGGGCCACCAGCGCCCCGTGCTCGGGCGAGCCCGCGGCGATCTCCTGCCCGCCCCCCTCACCGGAGTAGTGGAACGACCCACGCACGGCCGGCCTCCGCCGCCGCCCGCGGCCACGGGCGCTCCCCATCGCCACCGCCTCGCGCTCGGGGTCGTCCTCGCGGAGCTTGAGCGCCTCGTAGAAGCACGCCACGCTCGCGAACCGCCGACCATCGAGCACGAACGGCGTCGGTGCCTCGCTCGACAGCCACGGGCCGCTCACCAGCTGCGCCACGCCTTCCTCCCGCAGGCGCCGGGTGTGCAGCCATGCGCCGTGGAAGTCCACGCCGAGGCCATGGCGCTCGGCGAAGGCGTCATCGGCGGCTCGGTCGTACGTCCCGCTCGTCACCTGCTCGGCGTAGAGCAGGCCCTCCCATGCGGGGTCGAACGGATCGGCGCGAAGGCACAGCTCGTCGAGCGGGGCCTGGCGCAGCCACCTCTCGAGCTGCTTGCTCGTGGCCGTGGACGCCACCGCGACGAACGATACCGCGGCACCGCCCGGCCCGTTGACTGTGCGGCGTCGCGCGCTGCTAAGCTCGCGCCACCCGTGGACCGCACCCCCGTCCATCGCTCGCGCACGCTGATCATCGGCAGCGGCCTGGCCGGCCTCTACCACGCGCTGCGGGTGGCGGATCGCGGGCCGGTGACCGTGCTGACCAAGGCGCTGCCCGAGAGCTCCAACACCCAGTGGGCGCAAGGCGGGATCTCGGCGGTCTTCCACGTCGACGACACGCTCGAGGCCCACGTGGCCGACACGCTGCGGGTGGGCGCGGGCCTGTGCCACGTGGACATGGTCGAGCGCACCGTCGCCCGCGCGCCGGCGCTGGTGCGCGACCTCGCCGACCACTACGGCGTGCGCTTCGATCGCGACCAGGGCGGCAGCGAATTCGCGCTCGGCCGCGAGGGCGGCCACAGCCACCGCCGCGTGGTGCACCACCACGACATGACCGGCGCCGAGCTCGTGCGCGCGCTCGTGGCCGCCGCCGAGGCTCACCCCAACATCACCGTGCTCGCGCACCAGCTGGTCGTCGACCTCCTGTCGTGGACCAAGGTCGACGGCACGCGCGGCTGCTTCGGCGCCTACGCGCTCGACACCCGCACTCAGACGGTGAGCGCCCACGTGGCCGGCGTGACCGTGCTCGCCGCGGGCGGGGCCGGCAAGGTCTACCGCTACACCAGCAACCCCGACGTGGCCACCGCCGACGGCGTGGCGATGGCGTACCGCATCGGGGCCACCGTCGCGAACCTCGAGTTCATGCAGTTCCACCCCACGTGCCTCTATCACCCCGAGGCCAAGAGCTTCCTCGTGAGCGAGGCGGTGCGGGGCGAGGGCGGGATCCTGCGGCGGCGCGACGGCAGCGACCTCATGAAGGGCCGCCACCCGATGGGCAGCCTCGCGCCGCGCGACGTGGTCGCGCGGGAGATCGACGCCGAGCTCAAGCGCTCGGGCGAGCCGTGCGTGTTCATCGACGTCGGGCACCTCTCCCCCGAGTTCCTGCGCGAGCGCTTCCCGAGCATCCACGACCGCTGCCTCGCGCTCGGCATCGACATCACCAAGGAGCCGATCCCGGTGGTGCCCGCGGCCCACTACATGTGCGGCGGCGTGAAGGTGGACCCGTACGGCCGCACCGACGTACCCGGGCTCTACGCGATCGGCGAGGTCGCGATGAGCGGCATGCACGGCGCCTGCCGCCTGGCGTCCAACAGCCTGCTCGAGGCGGTGGCCCTCGCCGCGGGCGCGGCCGAGGTGAGCGACGAGCAGTTCCGCGAGCCGCCCGATCGCGTCGCCCCGTGGAACGAGGGCGATGCGGTCGACTCCGACGAAGCGATCATGGTGAGCGCCAACTGGGACGAGGTGCGCTCGCTGATGTGGAACTTCGTCGGCATCGTGCGCTCCGACAAGCGGCTCGAGCGGGCGCGACGGCGCATCGAGCTCTTGCGCGAGGAGATCCACGAGTACTACTGGCGGTTCCGGGTCACCCGCGACCTCCTCGAGCTCCGCAACATCGCGCTCGTGGGCCACCTCATCATCGAGTGCGCGCGACGGCGCAAGGAGAGCCGCGGCCTGCACTTCACCCTCGACCACCCCGAGTCGGATCCGAAGCTCGCGTGCGACACCATGTTCGACGAGACCGAGGGGCCCAAGGCATGAGGGCCTCGCTGCTCGTGGCGCTCGTGGTGGCCGCCGTGGCCGCCGTGGCCGCGTGCGGCCCACGGCAGGCCCGCTCGCCGGCGCGCCTCCGCGACGCGCACGTGGCCGCGCTCGAGGCCAACGATCCCGCGGCGGCCTATGCCCTGCTCGCGCCCGAGGTGCGGGCCGCCGTGCCCTACCCGGAATTCGAGGCGCGGTGGAAGGCCGACGCGGCCGAGCACGAGGCAGCCATCGCCGCCGCCGAGTCGCTCGACCCGAACCTGGTCGCGCCGCTCCACGGCGGCACCACCATGCACGACGGCGGGCGGGTGCTGCGATGGACGCAGATCGACGACGAGCTCGAGGTGGTCGACGGCTTGCCCGGCCGGCCCGACACCAGCACCCCCGCGCAGGCGGTGCGGGCGTTCGTGGCCGCCGTCCGCAAGGCCGACCTCGGCGAGGTCCGGGGCCTGCTGGGCGAGGGCTTGCTCGAGGCCATCGACGAGGACTGGACCGACCGCGTGGAGGCCATCGAGCGTGCGCTCGAGGAGCCGGGCGCGCTCGACCTCAGCGCCGACCTGCGACGCGCCGAGCTTCGCTACGAGGCTGGACGCGCGCTCACCCTCGAGCAGACTCCTTCGGGGTGGCGGATCACCGGGCTCCGGTGAGCGCTTGGTCCGTTCGATCCATACTCCCAATAGAATCCCTTAGGACCACGCCGATCAACGTTCCGCGCCCACTGCGCATACGAACCGACCGTCGCCTTTGCCCGATTGCGCACAATGGCCGGCGGCCGGGCCGGGCGCCGGCGCACAGCCCAACGGAAGCCACTTGGGGCCAAGCGGCCCATAATGTGACCCCAGCTCCGCGGCACGCGCCTTGCGTTCGTGCCGGTCCCGAGTCAGAGGGAGACCGAGTCGTATGCAACCGTCCTTCGCGATCGGCGACAAGTCCGTGTATCCCGCCCATGGCGTGGCGGACGTTGTTGGCCTCGAGAACAAGAACGTCGGCGGCGCAAATGTCGCGTTCTACCACCTGCGCGTGGTGGGCTCCGGCCTCAAGATCATCGTCCCCGTCGACAAGGCCGAGGAGAACGGGATGCGCTCCGTGGCCACGCCCGACGAGATCGAGGCGATGTTCGAGCTCCTCCGCGACCACGAGATCCCCAACGACCGCCAGACCTGGAATCGCCGCTATCGGGGCTTCATGGAGAAGATCCGCACCGGCTCGCTGTTCGAGGTCGCCGAGGTCTTCCGCGATCTCTCGCTGCTCAAGACCCGCAAGGCCCTGTCCCACGGCGAGCGGCAGATGCTCCGCACCGCCCGCGAGCTGCTGATCCGCGAGCTGGTCGAAGCGCAATCGGCGCCCGAAGCCGACATCGTGCGGGCGCTCGAGGCCCCGTTCCAGCCGCCCTGCTGACTTTCTCTTTGCGAGCGGCGGCGTTGCAGCTAAAACCCCCGGCCGTGGCGGTCGACAACACCGAGCAGGTCAACATCCAGATCTGTACCGACGCCTGGGAGCAGGTCGAGGTGGACGCCTTCGTGTGTCCCACCAACTCGCTGGGCGTCATGTCGAGCTACCCGGCGTCCAAGCTCCGGGATCTCGCAGGAGCAGACATCGAGAACCAGGTGCGCGCGCACACGCCCCTGGCGGTCGGGGCCGCGTTCGTCACGGGGGCAGGGCCCATGAAGGCCCGCCACCTGATCCACGTGGCCAACACCGACGAGCCGGGCGGCAAGGTCCAGGTCGAGGACATCCTCCGCGCAACGGCCGCGGTGCTGGTGGCCTGCCAGGTCAAGGGCTTCGGCAGCATCGCGATCCCGCTGATGGGTGCGTTCGAGCAGGGGATTCCGGCCGAGGAAGCTGCACGAGCGATCCACAGCGAATTCCGCTCGTACCGCGGCGAGAAGCCGCTGAGCGTGCTGCTGATGGCCAAGGACGCCGACGAGGTCGAGGTCTTCGAGATGGCAATCGAGGGGACTGGCTAGAGTTTCGCGAGGGATGTCGCGAGCTTCCGGCGGGGTCGCGGATCATTGCGCGCTGTGTTAGTAGAAGCCGCGCACGGGACCCATGGCCGCCTCGTATCTCCCCGCACTGCTGTTCATCCTCTTCGGCATTGCCTTCGCGGGCATCATGCTGGGCCTCACCATGGTCCTCGGGCCCAAGCGGGCGACGGTGATCAAGGACGAGCCGTTCGAGTGCGGCAGCGAGCCCATCGGCAGCCCGCGGGTCAAGTTCAGCGTCAAGTTCTACCAGGTCGCGATCCTGTTCCTCGTGTTCGACATCGAGGTCGCGTTCCTCTACCCGTGGGCATCGCTGTTCCGCGAGCTGAGCTGCTCGGGCCCGCTGTCGCCGGCGGGCGTGTGTACGGCGGAGCCGTCGCTGTTCGGCCTCGTCGAGATGCTGATCTTCCTCGGCATCCTGGTGGTGGGCCTGGCCTACATCTGGCGCAAGAAGGCCCTCGACTGGGCCTGATCACGAGATCGAGCAAGGACGGGTGATCCCATGAGCCAAGACAACCCGAGCTTCATCCCCACGGTGCTGCAAGACGCGGTGAACTGGGCCCAGAAGTTCAGCATGTTCACCTACCCGTTCGCCACCGCCTGCTGTGCGATGGAGTTCATGTCGACGATGGGCTCGCGCTACGACATCGCGCGGTTCGGTGCCGAGCTGCCGCGGTTCTCGCCGCGCCAGGCCGACCTCCTCATCGTCATCGGCACCATCACCGAGCGCCAGGCCCCGGTGCTGCGCCGTGTCTACGACCAGATGGCCGATCCCAAGTGGGTGATGGCCTTCGGCGTGTGTGCCTCCACCGGCGGCTTCTACCAGAACTACACGGTCATGCCGGGCGCCGATCAGGTGATCCCCGTCGACGTGTACGTGCCCGGCTGCCCGCCCCGCCCCGAGCAGGTGCTCGACGGGCTCATGACGCTCCAGCGCCGGATCCAGGACCACCGCGGCCACAACCAGGTCGAGCTCGGCAACACCGCCACCATCAGCTTCACGGATCGACGGCACCTGCCCGTGCTGCCCGACGGCACCAGCATGACCCTGCCCCCCGAGGAGCGCATGCCCAAGGACGGCCGCGTTCGCTAGCGCTCCCTTCCGTTCCACCCTCGCCCACCCGTCCGCCATGGCCCAACGCGTCCTCGAAATCCTCCAAGAGCGCCTCCCCCACGCCATCGTCGAGACCGGCAGCTACGTGGGCGACGAGATGGCGCTCGTCGATCGCGCCCAGCTCGTCGAGGTGCTCACGTTCCTGCGTGATGATCCCAGGCTCGACTTCGCCATGCTGAGCGACCTGACCGTGGTCGACTGGCTGGGCCAGGATCCCCGCTTCGAGGTCGTCTACCAGCTCTACAGCCTGCGCCACAAACACCGCGTGCGCATCAAGGTGGGCGTGGGCGCGGCCTCCGAGGAGTGCTGGGTGCCCACCGCCACGGGCCTCTGGCACGCGGCTGCGTGGTCCGAGCGCGAGGCGTGGGACCTCTACGGGATCAAGTTCACCGGGCACCCGGATCTCCGCCGCATCCTCATGTACGAGGAGTTCGTGGGCCACCCGCTGCGCAAGGACTATCCGCAGAACGCCCGCCAGCCGCTCATCCGCCGGCCGGATGCGCCGTCGACCGACGACCAGACCACGCGGCTGCTCGACCACAGCCACGATCGCCGCAGCGAGTAGCCCCACCACCGTACGCCCACCTGCCAAGAGTTGGACCGAGCCGTGACCGCCGCCAAGACGATCGATCGCAACCCCGTCGCCCAGACGCTCGCGCAGACCTACGACGCCTCCGGGCGCCAGGCCGGCGAGCTGCGGCTGTCCCCCTCCATGCAGCAGTTCGCCGACGAGGCCGAGGGGCTGCCCACCGAGGAGGTCATCGTCAACATGGGCCCGTCGCACCCGGCGATGCACGGCACCGTCCGCGTGGTGCTCCGCATCGACGGCGAGCTCATCAAGGACGCCGACGTGCAGGTGGGCTACCTGCACCGCGGGTTCGAGAAGGAGTGCGAGGGCTCCACCTGGTCGCAGATCTTCCCGTACGTCGACCGGCTCAACTACGTCTCGCCGATGCTCAACAACGTGGGCTTCGCGATGGCGGTGGAGAAGCTGCTCGGCATCACCGCGGAGGTCCCCGAGCGCGCCGAGTACATCCGCGTGATCGCGGGCGAGCTCGCACGGGTCAGCGACCACCTCACCTGCATCACCGCGAGCCTGGCCGAGCTCGGCGGGCTCACGGCGTTCTTCTACGGCAACTGCGCGCGCGAGCACGTGTGGGAGCTGCTCGAGGACCTGTCGGGGGCGCGGCTGACCCACAGCTACGCCCGCATCGGCGGCGTGGCGTGGGACCTCACCGAGGGCTTCGACGAGAAGACGCGCGGCAAGCTGGTCAAGATCCGCAGCTACATCGTCGACATCCGCAAGCTCGTCGAGCGCAACCGGATCTTCCTCGATCGCATGGAGGGCGTGGGCGTGCTGCCCACCGCCGATGCGATCTCGTACGGCGTCACCGGCCCGTGCCTGCGCGCGTGCGGCATCGACTACGACGTCCGCAAGGACCACCCGTACTCGGTCTACGATCACTTCGACTTCGTGGTGCCGGTGGCCGACGGCGGCGACAACCTCGCGCGCTACCTGGTGCGCATCGAGGAGATGGAGCAGTCGCTACGGATAGTCGAGCAGGCGCTCGTGCAGATCCCCCCCGGCCCGGTGATCATCGACGACCCGATCGTGGCGCTGCCGGCCAAGCGCGAGGTCTACAACTCCATCGAGGGCATGATCGCCCACTTCAAGCTCGTGATGGACGGCATCAAGGTGCCGCCCGGCGAGGCCTACAGCTACACCGAGGGCGGCAACGGCGAGCTCGGGTTCTACGTCGTCAGCGACGGCTCCGGGCGCCCGTACAAGTGCCGCTGCCGGCCGCCGTCCTTCTACACCACCGCCGCGCTCCGCCAGATGATCGTCGGGGCCAACATCGCCGACGTGGTGCCGATCTTCGGCTCGCTCAACATGATCGGTGGCGAGTGCGACCGGTAGTCCAGTCTTACCAGTCTTAGACGAGCGACCTCCCATGGCCAACCACGACAGCCGCTCCACGACCTCCACCATCCCGCCGACGCCGGGCACGCTGCTGCCGCCGAGCTCGGCCCCGGCCCCGCGCGTGGCGATGGACCCGCGCCCGGCCCCGCCCGCGGGCTGGACCCCGCCGCAGGCCCCCAACCGCCCGGCCACGCCCACGGCCGGACAGGACACGGTGACGCTCACCATCGACGGCCAGGCGGTCACGGTGGCCAAGGGCACCAACGTGCTCGAGGCGGCCGCGCTCATGGGCGAGGACATCTGCCACTTCTGCTACCACCCGGGCCTCACCATCGCCGCGAGCTGCCGGCAGTGCCTGGTGGAGATCGAGAAGATGGGCAAGCTCCAGCCCTCGTGCCAGGTGACCGTGGGCGAGGGCATGGTGGTGCACACCAAGAGCCCGCAGGTGCTCAAGGCGCGGCGGGAGATGCTGGAGTTCACGCTCAAGAACCACCCCATCGACTGCCCGATCTGCGACAAGGCCGGCGAGTGCAAGCTGCAGCGCCACTACATGGACCACGACCACCAGCTCACGCGGGTGGACGTGCCCAAGATCAAGAAGCCCAAGCACAAGGACATCGGCCGCGAGATCGTGCTCGACGCCGAGCGCTGCATCCTGTGCAGCCGCTGCGTGCGGTTCTGCGAGGAGATTCCGGGTACCGCGGAGCTGACGATGACCCACCGTGGCGATCACGAGGAGGTCGACATCGCCAGCGAGCTGCACCGGCTCGACAACGCGTACTCGGTCAACACCGTCGACATCTGCCCGGTGGGCGCCCTCACGGCCAAGGACTTCCGCTTCGCGATTCGGGCGTGGGAGCTCCACGCCACCAATACCACGTGCCCCGGCTGCGCCACCGGCTGCGCGGTGGAGCTGCACAGCAAGCACGAGCAGGCGTACCGGCTGGTGCCGCGCCCCGATCCGGCCGTCAACGGCCACTGGATGTGCGACGAGGGCCGCTACACCTACAAGGAGCTCGACCCCAAGCTGCGGGTGCACCACGCCGAGGTCGACGGCAAGCAGGTGTCGCTGCCCGACGCGGTGGCCGCGGTGGCCGAGCGGCTGCTCGGCGCGCGCAAGCTCGCGGTGGTGTTCTCGGCCAGCGCCACCAACGAGGACAACGACGCGCTGCGCGAGCTCGTCGAGGTGCTGGCGTCCAAGAAGCTCGCCAAGGACGCCGGTCGCGGCGGCATCGAGGCCACCCGCTACGTGCTCGGTCACCCGCGCGGCGAGGGCGATGCGATCCTGCGCGACGCCGACAAGAACCCCAACACCACCGGCGCGCTCGCGGCCGCCGGTGACGTGGACAAGCACGAGGCCGAGCTCGCGCTCGAGCTCGCCGGCCGGGCCTACGACGCGGTGCTGTTCCTCGACGACAGCGGCGAGCTGTCGCAGGTGGCGCTGGCGGGGCTGCGGGGCATCACCTCGGTGTGCCTGGCCGCGCGCCGCACCCCGCTCGCGAAGGCCTGCTCGATCCTGCTGCCCGCGGCGAGCTGGGCCGAGGTGCTGGGCACGTTCACCAACCGCCAGGGGCTCCTGCGGGTGGTACGGCCGGCGTGGCGCCCCGAGCACGACCGCAAGCACCGCGCCGACCTGCTGCGCGACCTGATGCTGGCCATGGGCCTGCGCAACGTGGCCACCGCCAAGGAGCGCACCCGCGTGCTGGCCGAGAAGCACCAGCATGCCGAGCTGCTCGCGCTGGTCACCGATCCACAGGCCACCCGCCCCACGCTGCTGCGCTGGGCCCACTCGCGCGGCTAGCCGCGCTCGTCCATCCATGCCCCCCCGCGATCACCAGCAGGCAAGCATACGGCTCGATGCCCTCCAAGCGGGGCAGGGCCCGCAACCCGCTCCCTCCCTCTCCTTCCGACCGCTCGAGTGACGAGACCGATGACCCACGTCGCTGCGATCTTCACCCACCTCACCGCCTTCCTGTCGGGGGGGCGTCGACACGGCGCATGCCTGGCCGCGCTGCTGGGCCTCTTGCTCGTCGCCTGCGGCGACGAGCCGCCCACGGCCACCGAGACGCCGGTCGCGGTGCGCACCGAGCCGGGCGAGCTGCTCTTCCACCCCGACACGCGGCCGGTGGAGGTCACGCTCGTCAACGTGAGCAAGAAGCCCGTGGCGATCGGGCGCGTGCGCGTGGACGAGCGCTCCACCGACTGGGTCGGCTTCTCCGTCGGTGAGACGCGGCAGGTCGTCGACGCCGACGACGAGCTGGTCCCCTCGGAATCGGTGGGCGGCGCCATCAAGCTCGCGCCGGGCCAGCGGCTGAAGCTCCACCTCGGCGTCGACTCCGGCTACTTCATGGGCCCCGGCGACGCGCCCGTGGCCGCCCACGACGACGAGGAGGCCGAGCCGATCGCTCCCGACGCCTACCGCACCGGCATGGCCCGGCTGGTGTTCACGGTGGACGGCAAGGACCACCGCGGCATCCCGATCCGCTTCGAGGATCCGTCGTGGGCGGGGCAGTACCTGTGGCCGGCGCTGCTCAAGGTGCTGCTGCTCGTGCTCGGCTTCATCATGCCGCTGGCGTCGATCCTCACGTGGATGGAGCGCAAGCAGAGCGCGATGATGCAGGACCGGCTCGGGCCCAACATGGCGGCGCTCAAGCTCGGGCCGATCGAGCTGCGGCTGTGGGGCATCCCGCACTTCATCGCCGACGGCATCAAGATGCTGTTCAAGGAGGACTTCGTCCCCCGCAAGGCCCACCGCGCGCTCTACACGGCGGCGCCGGTGTTCGCGTTCGTCCCGGCGCTGGTGGTGTTCGCGATCGTGCCGTTCGGCGACGGCCTCTGCTACACGCGGATGTTCGAGTCGCTGTCGCAGGCCGACGTGTCGCAGTGCGCCGACGGCCGCGGCGGCACCGCGCTGCAGGTCGCCCACATCGACGTGGGCCTGCTCTATTACTTTGCCGTCGCCTCGATCGCCACCTACGGCACCGCGCTGGCCGGATGGGCGAGCTACAACAAGTGGGCGATCCTCGGCTCGCTGCGGGCCAGCGCGCAGATGATCTCGTACGAGGTCGCGATCGGCCTCACCATCGTCGGCGCGCTCCTGGTCTACGGCACGCTCGAGCCCCACGAGCTCGTCCGCGCCCAGCTCGGCAGCTACTGGGGCATCGTGCTCCAGCCGATCGCGTTCGTGCTGTTCTTCACCGCTGCGATCGCGGAGACCAAGCGCGCTCCGTTCGACATCCCGGAAGCCGACTCGGAGATCATCGGGTACTTCATCGAGTACTCCGGCATGCGCTTCGGCCTCTTCTACCTCAGCGAGTTCATCGAGGTGATCTTCGTGTCGGCGATGGTCGCCACGCTGTTCCTCGGCGGCTGGAGCCTGCCGTTCGGGATGCTGGGGGCGAGCGGATTCAGTAGCCCGCTGATGGCGCAGCTGTTCTTCGCCGGCACGGGCCTCGGCCTGCTCGTGCTGGGCGTGCTGGCCTGGCGCACCGCCAAGTCGGGGGAGCTGTTCGGGGCCGTGGTGGCGCTCGTGGGCGTGCTGCACCTGTTCGGCGCGTCATGGTCGCTGTTCACGGGCTGGGGCACCGCGGTGCCCCACATCCTGGTGGTGGCGCTCTGGATGGTGATCTGGGGCGGCAAGGTGTTCCTCCTCTGCGCGCTGCAGCTGCTCATCCGCTGGACGCTCCCGCGCTTCCGCTACGACCAGCTGATGAGCCTCGGGTGGAAGGGCCTCTTGCCGCTGTCCATCGCCAACATCGTCGTCACCGCCATCCTGGTGTACCTGCTCATGCCGGGCTCCACGCCGGCGCAATAGCCAAGGACCACGCCCATGACCATCAGCGTCAAGAAGGTCTCCCTCCAGCGGACGGCTCGCGATCAGATCTTCCTGCCCGCGATCCTCGAAGGGCTGCTCACCACCGCCCGGCACTTCTTCAAGAACACGTTCACGCCGGGGCACGGCGACGTGCAGACGATCCGCTGGGGCGAGCCAGGGGTGACCGGCAAGGACTACTACCCCGAGCGGTTCCGCGGGGTGCACCGGCTGATGTACCGCGAGGACGGCTCGGTGCGGTGCGTGGCGTGCATGTGCTGCTCGACCGTGTGCCCGGCGCGGTGCATCTACATCCAGGCCGAGGATCGGCACGACGACTCGGAGAAGGCCCCGCAGAGCTTCGTGATCGACGAGCTCAAGTGCGTGGTGTGTGGGTTCTGCGTGGAGGCGTGTCCGTGCGATGCGATCCGCATGGACACGCGCGAGCACATGCCGCCCACCGAGACGCGCGAGGAGGCGGTGCTCGGCAAGATCGACCTCATGAAGCGCGGCGGTCCCAGCGTTGCGGTGCAAGGCGGGCTGGGGGCGAGCTATCGCGAGCAGGCCCCCAAGGCGGATCCGCGGTTCGGCCACGATCCGCGGTGAGCCGAGCGCGAGCGCGAGCGCGTCGAACGATGGCGCGAGCGGCCCGAAGCGACCGGGGTGCTGTCAAGCACGGAGCACACGCTTTTTGACTCGACTTTTCGCGTCGCGAAGGCGGGCCGGGGTGCTATGGTGTTGGAGCAACGGCCGCTGCCCGTGCCGTCTAAGCTCTTCCTACTGACCGTTCAACCAGGGAATCGCCTCTGTCCGAGGGAGCGCAGGCCCGTCCGGCGGGAAGCCCGAAACGGATAAAGTGATGCCCACCTGCCAGGGGTAGGGGTTGAGCTTCGTCATCGCCGGGCAGCGGCCTTGCGCTTTTGGGTGCTCACGGCAGGAGGTTGGCTCGTCGAATGACGAGCAGAGTGGCGCTGACCGATGAGCGCTGGCTCGTGGCACACTGTCGCCACCGTCCATGCCCTCCGTCGACCGCTCGGCCCAGATCACCCTGCGCGCGCTGGTGACGGCGCGATGGGTGCTCCTTGGGCTCCTGGCGGCCACCGACGCCACGGTGGCGCTGTGGCCCGAGCTGGTGGCACCGCTGGTGGACTGGTTCCCCAAGGCGCCCGACCCGATGCCGCTGATGTGGGTGTGGGCGGCGTGGGCCCTGGTCAACGTGCTCACCGACCGACTGGTGCTGCGGCGGGGCAAGGCCACCGCCGGGCTCGCGGGGCTGCACCTGCTCATCGACGCCACCGTGCTCACCGTGCTGCTCGGGCTCTCGGGCGGGACCACCAACCCGTTCACCACGGCGTACCTCGTGCCCATCACGCTGGCGACGCAGGTGTCGCCGCGCTGGACATGGGCGCTGGCGGCGTATTGCCTGGCGGGGTTCGAGGTGCTGTTCCTGATGGAGCCACAGACCCAGCACCTGCGAGGGATGTGGCTGGCATTCGGGGTCTCGGGGCTGCTCATCACGTACTTCGTGCACCTCATCGCGCTCGCGCTCGCGCGCCAGCGGCAGGAGCTGTCGCGGCTGCGCGAGCAGGCGCTGCAGGACCGGCACCTCGCCGCGCTGGGCACCCTGGCGGCAGGGGCCGCCCATGAGCTCGGAACGCCGCTCGGATCGATCCACCTGCTCGTGGGCGAGCTGCCCCACATGAGCCGGGACGAGCGTCACGAGGCGATGTCGACGATCCAGCGCGAGGTGGCGCGGTGCAAGGGCATCGTGCACCGCATGGCGAGCCCGGAGCTGTCGGCACAGGACCTGTGGGCCGACGGCGGTGGGCCGCCGTGGCGACTGGGGGCGCTGGGCGAGCACGCGCTCGAGGCAGCGCGCGACAGCGGCGTGCTGGTCTCGGTCGGTGGCCAGCGCGACGTGGAGCTCCGCCAGCCTCGCGTGGCGCTCGAGCAGATCGTGCGCGAGCTCGTGACCAACGCGATCGACGCGTGCCGCCGGCGCGCCGACGGCAGGGGCGAGGTGAGGGTGCAGCTGTCCCGGGACGACGAGGACGTGATCGTGGAGGTGCGCGACACCGGGGTGGGAATGGAGCCCGAGCTCGCCGCCAACGCGTTCGATCCGTTCTGGTCGACCAAGGCCGAGGGCGAGGGCATGGGGCTCGGCCTCTACCTCGCCAGGGCGCAGCTACGACAGCTCGGGGGCACGCTCGAGCTGGAATCGAGCCCCGGCCGCGGCACGACCCTGCGCATGATCCTGCCCATCCACCCCGATCCGACCCGCAGCGGTCGCAGCCTCCGCGATGCTTGAAGGACCCATGCCCCACACGATCCTGCTCGTCGACGACGACCGAACGTTCTGCGCGGCGCTGGCCGGCGCGCTGCGACGCCGCGGGCACACCGTGCTCCTGGCCCACGACTACGACGACGCGCTCGCGGAGGCGCAGGCGTGGAGCCCCGATCGCGCGGTGATCGATCTCCGCATGGCGGGGCGCGGCGGGCTCGAGGTGGTGCAGGCGCTACGGGCCGCGCTGCCGCAGCTGCGCATGGTGGTGCTCACCGGCTACGGCAGCATCGCGACCGCGGTGGAGGCGATCAAGGCGGGCGCGGTGCACTACCTGACCAAGCCGGCCGATGCCGACGAGATCATGGCGGCGTTCGATCGCACGGAGGCCGTCGTGGAGGCCACGCCCACCTCCGCGCCGCCCAGGCTCGAAGAGGTGGAGTGGGAGCACCTCCAGAAGGTGCTGACCGACGCCGGCGGCAACATCTCGGAGGCCGCACGGCGGCTGGGGATGCACCGGCGGAGCCTCCAGCGCAAGCTCGCGCGCGGACGGCCGAGCGGCGAGGACGAGCGCGAGGAGGAGTGAGGTCCGAGGCGCGCGAGGAGCGAGGAAGCCCCGCGCGGGCCTCCCGCGGCGGCCTGCCGTCGGGATCGAAGGGAGAAACCGAAGCCCGACCCAAGGTGTCGTACCCTCCGATTCTCGCCATGTACCGCCGCGTCGCGCTCGTTTCCCTGCTCCTCGTCGCCTGCACCGGTCACACGATGACGGATCGCTCCGACACCCCCACCCCGTCGCCGCACGAGACCGCGGGCAAGGGCCCCACCGCCGCCAAGGCCGGCCTGCCCTACCCCGAGACGCGCCGTGACCCGGTGGTCGACACCCTCCACGGCACCAAGGTGGCCGATCCGTACCGCTGGCTCGAGGACGTGTCCGCGCCCGACGTCAAGGCGTGGATGAAGGCGCAGGACCAGCTCGCCCGCGGCCACCTGGGCTCGCTGCCCGGGCGCGACGCGCTCGAGAAGCGGCTCATCGAGCTGACGTACATCGACGCGGTCTCGCCCCCCTCGCACCTCGGCGACAAGTACTTCTACTCGCGCAGCCACGCCGACAAGGAGAAGGCGATCTACTACTTCAAGCGCGGCAAGGACGGGGCCGAGGAGGTGCTCATCGACCCGAACCTGCTCTCGGACGACGGGAGCGTCTCGGTGCACGGAATCTCGCCGAGCGAGAGCGGGCGCTTCGTCGCGTACAAGCTCAGCGAGAACAATGCCGACGCGTCCACCATCTACGTGCGCGACCTCGAGACCGGCAAGGACTCGAGCGTCGACGTGATCGACGGAGCCAAGTACGCGTGGCCGTCGTGGACGCCCGACGACAAGGGCTTCTACTACGTGCGGCTGCCCACCGACCCGGCGATTCCGCCGTCGGAGCTGCCGGGCCACGCGGAGCTGCGCTACCACCGGCTGGGCGCCGCTCCCACGAGCGACGAGCTGGTGTACCCGGCGCTCGGCGACCCCACCAAGTTCCTGGGCGCCGGCGTGAGCGAGGACGGCCGCTTCCTGTTCCTCTACAAGACCCAGGGCGAGAACACCGAGGTCCACTTCATGGATCTCCGCGGGGACAAGGCCCGCGCCAAGGGCTTCCAGCCGCTGGCCACCGGGTTCCTCGCGCAGTACGGGGTCGACGCGTACAAGGACCGGTTCTACGTGACCACCAACGAGGGCGCACCGCGAAAGCGCGTGTTCAAGGTGGACCCGAAGAAGCCCGCGCGCGAGCACTGGCGCGAGATCGTGCCGCAGGCAGAAAAGGCCGTGCTCGAGGGTGCCTACGTGGTGGGCGGGCACCTCATCACGTCGCAGATGGTCGACGCGCACGGGCAGCTCGAAGTCCGCGACCTCGAGGGCAAGCTCGTGCGCAAGGTGGAGCTACCGGGCCTGGGCGAGACCAGCGGCATGCTCGGCCGCGGCGACGAGGACGAGGCGTACTTCTATTACACCTCGTTCGCGCAGCCGCCGATGATCTACGAGACCTCGGTCGCCACCGGCAAGACCAAGCTGTGGGCCACCATCGATGTGCCGGTGGACACGAGCCGGATCGAGGAGAAGCAGGTCTGGTACACGTCCAAGGACGGGACGCGGGTCTCGATGTTCGTGGTGCACCAAAAGGGCCTGGTGCTCGACGGCACCCACCCGACGCTGCTCACCGGCTACGGGGGCTTCAACGTCTCGATGACGCCGGGGTTCTCGGCGTCCACGGCCATGTGGGTCGAGCGCGGTGGGGTGTGGGCCATGCCCAACCTGCGCGGCGGGGGCGAGTACGGCGAGGCGTGGCACGAGGGCGGGATGCTCGGCAACAAGCAGAACGTGTTCGACGACTTCATCGCCGCGGCCGAGTACCTGGTGAACGAGGGCTACACCAAGCCGCAGCGGCTCGGGATCTTCGGCGGCAGCAACGGCGGCCTCCTGGTCGGCGCGGTGATGACCCAGCGACCCGAGCTGTTCGGGGCGGTGGTGTGCGCGGTGCCGTTGCTCGACATGGTGCGCTACCCCCAATTCGGCAGCGGCAAGACCTGGATCCCCGAGTATGGCGACCCGCGAGAGGCAAAGCACTTCGGGTGGCTCTACGCATACTCGCCGTATCACCGCGTGAAGGATGGGACCGAATTTCCCGCCATGCTGATGCTCTCGGCCGACAGCGACGATCGGGTCGACCCCATGCACGCGCGCAAGTTCACCGCGGCGATCCAGGCGGCCAGCGGCAGCGACGAGCCCGCGATCATGCGCATCGAAGCGAAGGCTGGGCACGGTGGCGCAGGCACCCGCAAGAGCGGTGTGGCACAGTCCGTCGACACGTACGCGTTCCTGCTCGCTGAGCTCGGTGGGTGAATGCGGCTGTTCGTCGGGCTCGACCTGCCAGCGGAGATCGAGGACCACCTGGGGCTGGTGGGCGGGGGCATCCCGCGCGCGCGCTGGGAGGAACGCGAGAAGCTGCACGTGACGATGCGCTTCATCGGCGAGGTGGACGGCGGGACCAAGCGGCGGCTCGAGGAGGCGCTCGAAGCGGTGCGGCACCCGCCGTTCTCGCTGGCGGTGGCGGGGGTCGGGTTGTTCCCACCGGGAGGCAAGCCCAGGATCCTGTGGGCGGGGCTCGACGGCGCCGCGCCGGTGCTCGAGCTGCACGCGCGGATCGAGCGGGCGCTGCTCGCCACGGGGCTGCCGTCGGAGGGGCGCAAGTTCACCCCGCACGTCACGCTGGCGCGGCTGCACGACTCGCCCAAGGCGAAGGTGATCGAGTTCCTGCAGCACCATGCGCTCTTGCACACGAGCACGTGGGAGGTTCGGGCATTTCAGCTCTACTCGAGCGTGCTCTCGCCGGGAGGGTCGAAGTACCGCATCGAGCATCACTATCCACTGGTGGGGCCACCCGCGGGGTCACCGGTAGGGCCGCCGGCGGGGTCACCGGTAGGATCACCAATGGGGCCGCTGTTCGGATGAGCCGGGGCGCGGACACGGGTATGCTCGGGCCGTGCAGCACGGACGCATCGCCATCCTCCTCCTCGGGGCCCTGACCGCCGGATTCGGCTGTGGGTCCAAGAACACCGGCGGCAGCAAGTCGCCCAACGTCGTCGAGCAGGTCGCGGGCGACGTCGAGCACGAGGTCGACCAGGCCGACGAGACGGTCGAGAAGGTCGGCGAGGACGTGGGCGGGGCCGCCGAGGACGTGGTCGAGAAGGTCGACGGCTGAAGGCCTTCGGACGCCGAAGGCGGCCGATATACGAAGGGCCGCCAGAGAAAGCCTAGCTCCCGAGCTTGCCCGCGACCTTCTTGAGCCGGGCGTCGGCCTGGGCGTTGCCCAGCGACTTGGCCTTGGCGTACTGCTCCTTGGCATCGGCGAACTTGCCGAGCTTGAACAGCGCGTCGCCGTACTGGATGCGGTAGCCGCTGTTGCTGCCCGCCGCCTTCACGGCGCGGCCATAGTAGGTGGCGGCATCGGCATAGGCGGCCTTGTTGAACGCGATGCGGCCCAGGCCCGCCGAGGCCGCGTGCGAGCGCGGGTTCTCGGCGAGCGCAGCCTTGTACTTGGTCTCGGCCTTGCCGAGCTGCCCCGCGGTATAGGCCTTGTCGCCGGCGCGGACGAGCTCGCGCGCCTTCTCTTGCGGGGTGGGTGCGGCCGCCCGGGTCCCGCTGCTCTTCGGGGGGATGTCGGGCTTGGGCTCGGCGACCGGCTGGGGCTCGGGCGGCTGCGGATCGGCACCGCCCTCCGCAACGGGCTGCCCACCATCGGGGTCGGCGACCGGATTGGGCTCTGGGGCGTCCCCGCCGTCCTCGGCGGGCTGCTGTATGGGCTCGGGCTGGGGAACGGGCTCGGGTCGTCCCTTCGGCGTGGCCTCGGGTCCCTTCGGCGTGGCCTCGGGCTCCGCCGGTCCCTTCGATTTGGCCTCGGCGGCAGCCGTGGTCGTGGCCGGGTCGTCGCGCATGGCCAGCCATGCCACGGGCAGGATCACGAGCAGGGCCAAACCCGCGACCATCAGCGCCACCGGGCGCTTCTTGCGTTCCTCGCGCTCTTCGCGCGCTTCGGTCGCGGACCAGGGCGTCATGACCGCCAGGGAGGGCTCGGGCCCAACGGGCACAACGGGCACGACGGCGCCGGCGGACGCTGGCTTCGCCGCAACGGGCTTCGCCGCAACAGGCTCCTCGACGAGCTCGTGGGTCATCGATTCCGCCGCGATGCCTGCGGTGCGCGACGTCGCGGATTCCTCGACCGCCTCGCGCGTCATCGACTCCGCCGCATCGGCGTCGGCGACCGGAGCGGGTGGCTGGGGCTTCGCCGCCAGCGTCAGCGGCTTGATGTCCAGCTTCGGCACCACGATCGGGACCCCGATGGGCTTGCTGTCCACCTTCGCCACCGGCGTCAGCGGCTTGATGTCCAGCTTCGGTGCTGCGATCGGGACCCCGATGGGCTTGCTGTCCACCTTCGCCACCGGCGTCGGCTTGCTGTCCGGCTTCGGCACCGCGATCGGGACCCCGATGGGCTTGCTGTCCACCTTCGCCACCGGCGTCGGCTTGCTGTCCAGCTTCGGTACTGCGATCGGGACCCCGATGGGCTTGCTGTCCACCTTCGCCACCGGCGTCGGCTTGCTGTCCCGCTTCGGCACCGCGATCGGGACTGCAATGGGCTTGCTGTCCACCTTCCCCACCACCGTCGCCGGCGGTTTGCTGTCCACCTTCGGCACCGCGATCGGGACTGCAATCGGCTTGCTGTCCACCTTCTCCACCGTCGTCGGCTTGGCGTCGGGCAGCTTGGGCGCGACGGTGGGGATGCTCGGTGAGGACGGGATGCTCGTCCCCGTGCTCGGGCGCCCGAGGCTGAGCCCCAGCGTGGCCGCGCGCTCGAAGGTCGCACCGGAGCTGCCCGCGCCCAGCGTGGCTGCGCGATCGAAGCTCGAGCCCGAGCTGCTCGCGCTCTTGGTCGCGGGAGGGGGAGCGATCATGCTCGTCTTCGCCGCGCTGGGGACCGGGGTGATGGCCGGCTGGCGGCCCGTGGTGTCGCGCTTGGGCGGTGGTGGTGGTGTCGCGAACGAGCCGGAATCCGCCGCGCTGAACACGTCCTCGATGAGCTCGGTCGCATCGAAGGTCGCGCTCGCCGATGGCGAGATGTTCCGCCCCCCATCGAGCTTCTTCTCGGGGTCGACCCGCTTGAGCTCGAGCTTCATCGCCGACTCGATCTGCTTGGCGACCTCGGCCTTCTTCGTGGGGTCGGCGTCGTTCGCCTCGGCCTTCTTCGTGGGGTCGGCGTCGTTCGCCTCGGCCTTCTTGTCCGCCTCGGCCTTCTTGTCCGCCTCGGCCTGCTTGTCCGCCTTGGCCTGCTTGTCCGCCTCCGCTTGCTTCTCCGCCTTGGCCCTCCGCTCGGCCTTGAGCTTCTCGGCCAGCTTCTCCGCCGGCGTCATCCCCTTGCCGTCGGGAGCGACCTTCTTGTCGGCCTTGAGCTTCTCGGCCAGCTTCTCCGCCGGCGTCATCCCCTTGCCCTTGTCGGCCGGCACCACCCCGTACGGCCCTGACGGAATCCGGCCGATGGGACCGAGGCCGAGCGGCTTGGGCTTGCCCTGCGAGGTGCTCGTGCTCGAGCCCGCCATCGGGCGCAGGTCGTCCCACGCGGTCTTGAAGCCCGAGAGCTCCTGGGCTCCCACCAGCGCGTCGTCGATCGAGCGCATGTCGGGGAAGCGCTTGCCGGGCTCCTTGCTGAGACAGCGCAGGATCACGGCGGCCAGCGGCGCGTCGCAATCGAGGGCATCGGGCGTGGCGCTCTCGTGGGCGGCCCGCACGGTCTTGGCGTCGCCCGTGAACAGCGGGCGCCCGGCGAGCGCCGCGTAGCCCACCGCGCCCAAGAGGTACACGTCCTCGTTCAAGTCGGGGGCCCCCCCGGAGACCTTCTCGGGCGACAGCGGCTGGCTCGCCACCTCGTGGTCGCCGAGCGCCTCCACGGTCAGCTCGTCCTCGAGCCCGAAGTCCACCAGGCGCACGGCGTCGGCACGCCCCTCGTGGTCGACGAGGATCACGCTGGCCAGCGAGAGCGCCCCGTGGCGCACGCCGAGCCCGTGGGCGACGTCGAGCGCCCGGCAGAGCTGCCGGAGGATCGCGATCACGCGGCCCGGCGGTATGCGACCGTCGAGCAGGTGCTGGCTGAGCGGCATGCCCCCGAGGCGGTCGACCGCCAGCACGACCCGACCGTCGGCCAGCCGGCTGGCCTCCACCAGCGTGGGAATGTACGGGCACTGCATCTCCGCCAGCATCCCGTTGGTGTCGACGCACAGGCGCAACCCCTGCTCGCGCTGCACGAGTGGCTTGCGCAGCACCGTCAGCTGCAGCAGGCGACCATCCTTGCCCTCGCGCGAGGCGAGCACCTCACCGAGCGGGTGCCCCCAGAGCGGGAGCGGCTTGAGCATCTCGAGCGTCTCGGGCACCACGCGTCCCGCGTCACCCGTCACCGTGCTCGACTTGGCCTCACCCGACGTCTCCACGGTGCGACGATGTCATAGAGTCGCCCCCACGGGAAAGGCCTTCGCCCGAGCAGGGCCCTGCTTCATCGCGAACCTACCTTCACACTCGGGAGCCGGCCCACCGGTCGCGCCAATTCGTCGCTCGCAAGACTCGCTCCGAGGTACCATCCCCGCGATGCGTCGGAGGTCTCGATGCGGGGTCGTTCCCGCGGTATTGGCATGGCTCTTGGGCACTGCTGCCGTGGCGCAGGTGCCCGCCTCGGCCGCCACGATCGGCGCTGCACCCGAGCCCAGCGCGGCGCCCGGGCCCGCGGGAGCGCAGGGCAGCGGTGTGATCGCCCCGCGGTCCACGATCGAGGGCGAGGCGCCCGAGCACATCGCCGGAGCGCTGCAGCAGGGCGTACGCGACGGCTTGGCCGACGCGGGTGTCGCGGTCGCCGAGGCCCCTCGAGGCTGCGCCGATGCCACGTGTGCCGCCAAGGCGGTCTCGGCCGGACAGGCGCGCGCCTACGTGAGCACCACGGTGCAGATCACCGGCAGTGACTACGCGCTCTCGGCCGACATCCTCGATGGCAGCGGCAGCTCGCTGGCCCGCAAGGAGGGCAGCTGCGAGATCTGCACCTACGATGAAGCCGCCGTGGCCCTGCGCGAGCTGGTGGCCGCCGCCGCCCGCGAGCTCGCGCCCGCGGAGCCGGAGCCCACGCCCGCGCCCGCCCCCACCCCCGTGATCGACCCCGAGCCCGCCGAGCCGCCGCGCAAGCGCCTGTCGCCGCAGACCACCCAGCTCATCGCCTTCACCGCCATCGGCGTGGGCGTGGCGGTGCTGGCCGGCGGCATCGCGATGCTCGTGCTCGACGAGAACCCGGTGAAGTCCAACTGCTCGGGCGTGCACGTGGATGCCGACGGCGATTGCGAATTCCGCCACGACACGCTCGGCGGGGGCATCGGGCTGACAGTGGCCGGGGTTGCCGTCGCCGGCGGCGGGGTGGGCCTCTTGCTGTGGGGGCGGAAGCAAGAGCGGCGCGGGCCGTCCGAGGTCTCGCTCGTGCCCTGGGGCCTGCGCGCACGGTTCTGACGCGCGCCTCACCGCCGGCGCGCTCGACCGGGCGTCGGCGGCGGCACGAACACCCAGCCGTCCTCGAGCCATGCCGAGCCGAGATCCTCGATGGCCGCCGCGAGGTCGTCACGCGAGGCCGAAACCGGCTCGGCCGCGAGCAGATCGGCCGGCCCCCGCAGGCCGCGGCGTGCCCACACGAACGCCGTGAACGCCCCCAGCACCGCGTGGAACACATGGGGGTTGCGGACCACCAGCTCGGGCCACACGTAGTCGAACGCGATGCCCTCGGTGAGGCCCGCGAGCACGCGCTTGCGGGTGGCCCACACGCGGTCGTCGTCGCCGTGCCGCGCATGGTGGGCGAGCTCCGAGCCGAACACCTGCTCGATGGTCGCGCGCGGGTGCACCTCGACGAGGTTCTCGTGCAGCCGCAGCCGCGGCGAGAGCACGCGCCGCAGGTAGGCCGCGCGTGCGGCCACGGGCCCCGTCCCCTGCCCCAGCGTCTCGCGTGGCGAGATGCCCACCGCGCGCTGGAGCAGCTCCGTGGAGCGCTGCGTGTACGGCGTCACCGCCGGCTTGCCCGGGTCGCTGCGCCCACGCGCCTGCAGGCGCGGCCCCCAGCGGCGCATCCACGCCACCACCGGCACCGTGCAGCGGGCCACCGTGGGGCACGGGAGCTGGCAGCGGATGCACGGCGGCAGGGTGAGCGGCGCATCGATCGCCACCACCGTGCGATCGTCGACCCAGCGCTCGAGCCAGGCCACGAGCACCTCGTCGCGGAACAGCGTCTCGCCCCCGGGCTCGCCCTCGCTGCGGCCCGTGCCCCGCTGTCCGTGGCGCACCTTGGCCTCCGCCACGCCCAGCCGCGGGCGGCCGCCGGGGCCCACCCCGAGCTCGAGGCGGGCCACCGCGGTGTTCTTGCCGCGGCCGCCGCCCAGGTCCACCCCGATGAAGCGGCGGAACCCGGACCGCGCCCCCTCCCGGGTCGCCCCGCCGGCGTGAGCCGACGGCTCCGGCCCATGCCCCGCTGGAGGCGTATCGGCGGGCTCGCTCATTCGGGGCTCGTGCCCGGCTCGACCACCGACGGCGCCTTCTCGCGAAGGAACCGCAGGTAGGCGATGACCGACGGCAGCTCGAGCGCGGGCAGGGCGTCGATCAGCTCGCGCGCCTGCCGACGCAGGGTCTCGGTGGGGCCTTCGCCGCGGGTGCCGATCGGCTTCTCGAGCGGCACGTCGGGCTCGGGCGGCTGCTCGGGGTCGCCCCACGGCGGGAACTCGCCGAGCGCGATGTCCTGCCCGTTGAGCCAGCCGTTGATGTAGATGTGCAGGAGGTTGGCGCGGTAGGTGAACCACCGGTCGCGCTCCACGGGGTACGAGAGCAGCACGTCCTTGAAGCGGCGGAACGCCCCCTTGCCGTCGATGGCGAGCACCAGGCGCTCGCGCAGCGCCTCGTCCTCCACCGACGACACGAACCGCTCCATCCAGCGGTACTGCTCGCGCGACGAGGCCGGGTCGAGGTGGACGAAGCGCCCCTCGGAGCGGCGGATGAGCTGGCGCTTCTCCTCGTCCTCGGGTCGGCTGTCGACGATGGTCACCACCTGTCCGGTCTTGAGGTCCAGGTAGCTGTGGGTCTCGGGGGCGTTGTGCTCGAAGGCGGTCTCGAGGGCAGACCAATCTGGTTTGGGTGTATCGGCTACGACTCGCATCGGTAGGTCACTCCATACGCGTAGGACTCCCGGCGGCACTGTCCGGTGGTCAGCCGGAATGCCGGGTGTCGGTGATTCGGTGCAGGAAACCCTGCGCTGGGTGAGCGCACAGGCGTGGGTCAGCATAGACCTCGGTTCCCCGGCGCGGCAAGGCGGGAGCCTCTGAAAGGCCGCGATCGGCTCGGACCGCGACCGAAGCGCTCGAATCGGCTTCGGCGGCCGCGTGGGAGGTCTCTCGGAGGCGGCGGGCCCGGCGTCGCCGGAGGCTGCTCGCTTGGCAGCCCGGGGCCTTCCTGGCCGGGTATGCTCGGCCCGCGATGCCCGAGCCCGCTCCCATCCTCGAGGTCGAGAACCGCCTGCGGCAGCTCCATCCCGAGGCCAGGTACGAGCTCGACTTCGAGACCCCCTTCCAGCTGCTGGTGGCCACGATCCTGGCCGCGCGCTGCACCGACGAGCGCGTCAACCGGGTCACCAAGGTGCTGTTCGTTCGCTATCCCGACCCCGAAGCGCTCGCCGACGCGGACGTCGAGGAGGTCGAGGAGCTCATCAAGCCAACGGGCTCCTACAAGGTCAAGACGCGGGCGATCCAGGGGACGGCGCGGGAGCTGCTCGCGCGGTTCGGCGGGCGCGTGCCGCAGACGATGGCCGAGATGATCACGCTCCCGGGCGTCGCACGAAAGACCGCCAACGTGGTGCTGACCATGGCGTTCGGGATCCCCTCGGGGGTGATCGTGGACACCCACGTGATGCGGGTCAGTCAGCGCATGGGGCTGACCCGGCACGAGAAGGCCGAGCGCATCGAGGAGGACCTGATGCGGATGCTGCCCAAGGACGACTGGACGCACTTCGGGCCCGCGCTGGTGCTGCACGGCAGGTACGTGTGCAAGGCGCAGGGCCCCCGGTGTGGCGAGTGTGCGATGGACGACCTCTGCCCCAAGCACGGGGTGTGAGCGCGAGCGCTAAAGCACGAGCAAGAGAGCGAGGACCAAGATGGACGGATCGTTCCGATTTCCTGGTGATTGGCACGAGAAGCTCGGGGGCGAGCTCGACAAGCCGTACTGGAAGGCGCTGGCGCAGTTCGTGAACAAGGAGCGCAAGGAGCACCAGGTGTTCCCGCCCGCGGACGACGTGTTCAACGCGCTGAAGTACACCGCGTTCGCGGACGTGCGGGTGCTGCTGCTCGGGCAGGACCCGTACCACGACGACGGGCAGGCGCATGGCCTGTGCTTCTCGGTGCAACCGGGGGTCAAGCAGCCGCCGTCGCTCAAGAACATCTTCAAGGAGCTGCACGACGACCTCGGGTGCAAGATCCCGGATCACGGGTATCTCGAGCACTGGGCGCGACAGGGCGTGCTGATGCTCAACGCGGTGCTCACCGTGCGCGCGCACGAGCCCAACTCGCACGAGGGCAAGGGCTGGGAGAAGCTCACCGACGAGATCATCCGGGTCGTGAGCGCGAAGACCGAGCCGGTGGTGTTCCTGCTCTGGGGCGGGTATGCGCGCAAGAAGGCCAAGCTCGTGGACACCAAGAAGCATGGGCTCGTGGAGGGGGCTCACCCTTCGCCGTTGTCGGTGAAGAAGTTCATGGGCAGCAAGCCGTTCTCGACGGTGAACGCGGAGCTGCGCAAGCGCGGGCGCGGGGAGATCGACTGGCAGGTTCCGCCGCTCTAGCCACGGCGCGCCACCTGGCGCATCGGCCCGCGGTGCGCTGCCGTCACTCTCCCGTGTAGGGCGGGCTCCCCGGCGCGCGATAGCGGTCGAGCGGGCTCCGCTGGGCGTCGCTGCCGTAGTAGCGGCCATTGCCCTCGGGCTCACCGAACAACAGAAACATCGGCGCTCGGGCTCCGGCGGCCGGAGGCTTCATGCCCATCTCTTGTGCCGACTTGCCGACCGACTCGGTGTACGGACGGGTCATGTCGGTCTCGATGAAGCCCGGCGTGCAGGCGTTGATCCGCAGGCCCGAGTGCTCGCGCGCGAGCGCCACCGTGTACGCGTTGGTGCAGGCCTTCGAGAAGCCATAGGGGTTGCCATCGCCGAGACCGGCACCGGCGTAGGCCCACGCGCTGGGGAGGCTCAGGTACTCGTCGACGAGCACCTGGAGCTGAGTCCACGTGACCGACGGATCGACGAAGATCTGCTGGCGCTCGGGGCTGCACGAGTGAACGAAGCTCGGCCCCGACGCCGACGTCACGTTGACGATGCGACCACCCGCTGGCACGAGCAGGGGCAGGAACGCCTCGCACACGCGTCGCACGCCAAATACGTTGACCTCGAGCACGTCCCGGGGACTGGTCCCGTCGAGCCCGATGCCCGCGTTGTTGACGACCGCAAAGAGCGGCGTCGCCTCGCCCGGTGAGCGATCGGCGACCTCGCGCGCCGCAGCGGACACCGACGCATCGTTCGTGACGTCGAGCGCCACGACCTCGAGCCGATCGTGCCAGGTGGGATGGGCCACGAGCAGGCCTTCGCGAGCCGCACGACCCCGCTCGGCATCGCGAGAGCCGAGGAACACGAAGGCATCGGCGTGCTCGTCGAGGATCGCGGTGACGATGGCGAGGCCGATTCCCTTGTTGGCGCCGGTGACGAGGATGCGCTTCATGACTGCGAGGGATCTTGCCCCAACTGCCGCTCGAATTCAGCGCGCTCTCGGGCCCATTGGGCTTCGAGCTCGTCCCAGGTGGAATAGCGAAGGCCTGGGATCCGCGGCGTGTCCACCGCCCAGCCGTGGGCGTGACTCCAGGCTTCCCACTGGATGATCCGGTGGGCGAGGGCCTCGGGCGGGCCGGCGTCGGCGTAGTGGTCGTGGTCCCAGTCCTCCTGCGAACGTAGGAGTGGCCAGCCGTGGAGCGCCAGGGCCAGGGCGAAGGTGGAGCCCGCGTCCCACCGCAGGGCCTCGGCGCCCGAATGCTCGGCCGGGCGGAGATCCTCCAGCACGAGCCGATCGCCGTGCCGCTGGGCCCGTTCCAGGGTGATGCGAGCGCCATCGCGCTCCACCTGCATGGTGGCGTGCTCTCCTTCGAAGTCGAAGATCGGCGTGGGCACGGACGCATCGAGGCGTAGGGCGAGCTCGCGCTTCCACGAGTGCACCCATGCGCCCATGCGCATGTACATGCGCACGGCCAGCTGCCAGGTCCAGCTCGTGTCGAGGTGGACGACGACGCCGTCGCGACCGAGCCCGTCGCGAAGGTCACGGAGCATCGTGCCGGCCGTCCCCTGGCGCCGGTACGCCGGCAACACGTAGAGGCTCGAGGCGCGGATCGAGCTGCCATCGCCGACCCCGGCGGATAGCGCGAGGGTGCCGACGAGCTGGCCATGCGAGCACAGCCAGTACAGATCTTCGTACTGCGAGCGATGGTCGAGGGACCAGAGCGGCTCCGTGATCGCCCGGGTCAGCCAGTGCTCGCGGCGCTCCGACGTCAGCGCGTCGGGGCTGGTCGTGTCACCGAGCCGGTTCTCCGCAAAGGATGCCAGCTCGCAGTCCAGCCATGTGCGCTCGTCGGCGCCGCCGAGCCGAAGCGGCTCGAGCCGGCCACGCTCGAGGAGCCCACGCGCGAGAGCATCGAGGGAACGCTCGCGGGTGTGCTGATCGAGGTTCGGCCATGATCGAACGTGTGCCATGGGCTCGATGATGGTGGTGGGCACGCTGTGGAACAAAAAGTCCACAGCGAGACACTGACATCATGAACTGAAGCATCCAGCGTCATGCGCTGGCACAGTGCTCACCGCGCGGCGGTCAGACCGGGTTGCTCAGCTTGCTGGGATGGGTGTCCTTGAGCACCTGGCGCGCGCGGCTGATCCGGTTCACGTCGTCATCGAGCACCCCGATCACGATGTTGCCGTCCTTGAGCTCGCCTTCGATGAGCTTGGCCTCGGTCTCGGTGAAGCCGGCGCCAACCAGGGTCCCGATGAGCCCGCCCGCGACTCCGCCCACGCCAGCACCAGCCAGCGCCGCGATCACGGGGCCGGCCACGAGCGCCCCCAGGCCGGGGAGAATCAGGCCCGCCGCCACGGTCAAGCCCGCAGCCAGCGCTCCCACGGCGCCACCGATGGCCGAGCCGATCCCTGCCCCCTCGGCCGCCTTGGTGCCCTGCTCGATCGCGAAGTGCTTCTTCTTGGCCACGTCGGTGATGAGCAGGCTGATCTCGTCGTTGGTGAACCCAACCTGATGGAGGGCCTCGAGTGCCGAATTGGCGTCGATGACGGAGGCATAGGTGGCGACGACGGACTTGGACATGACGCGCTCCTTCGCGGCGCTCTCCACCAGTGGCGGTGTGCCACCCGGTGTGTGAGCCGTGACATCGCCATCCTGGACCACCGGTCGAGCCCGGCAACCGCAGGCCCGATTTTCGCGGAGCGCGCAGCGCCGGCTCAAGCTCGCAGTCGCCGGCGCAACCCCACCAGCGCCTGCCGCAGCGGCAGCGTCCCGATCCCGCCCCGCTCCACGCGATGGATCAACCGATCGAGCTCCACCAGCGCCGACCGATAGCGAATCCGCAGCGCCACGTCCTCGGCCTCGGACGCGAGCACGAGCAGCTCGCCCCGCTCTCCCGCGCGCTCGGGCATCTCCACCTCGGCGTACTCGTCTCCGCCTTCGTCCGCCTCGCCGCCTTCGCCCGCATACGCGTCGACGCCCGTGCCCTCCTCCGCGTCGCGGCCGAGCTCCACCTCCGTGCTCTCGCGCACCGCCAGCTCGGCCCGCAGCGCCGCCACCTCGGCCTCGAGCGCCTCCACCGGCCGCGCCTTCCCGGCCTCGAGCTCCCGCTCCAGCTGCTGCACCTTCCACCGCAGCGCCTGGTTGTCGGCCAGCGCCGCCTGCAGCCGCAGCGCCGCATCGGCGGCCTGCGGGGCCTCCTCGGTCACCGCTCGCGCCAGGTGATCGCGCAGCTCCGTCGCCTGCTGCTCGAGCCGCGCCTGCGCCGACTCCAGCGCATCCACCTTCTCGAGCAACGCCTGCCGGTCGATCGCAGACAGCTCGGCCTGCCGCTGCGCCTGCACGAGCTGCGCCCGCAGAGCCCCGTCGCTGCTCTGCTCCGCCGACGGCGAGTCGGCGGGCAGCTCGACGAGCGTCATCCCCTCGGGCAGCGTGGACACCCGCCCCGCCACCGCCACGTACTCCACGAACGCCGGCACCTGCGAGCCCAGCGTGTTGTCGAACGACAGCGGGACCTCCTCGTCCTCGTCGCGCTCGTCCTCGTCCTCGCCGTCGCCGAAGTCGATCACCGCCGCCATCGGCGGCCGGTACACCCCGAAGATCCGCCCGCCGCCGAGCTCCTCGAGCAGCTCCGACAGCGCCGCGAACCCGGCGTCGTCGTTCTCCTGCCCCAGGGCCGAGCGGGCGCTCACGATCACCGTGCGACCTTCCTGCGCGCGCTGGGCCAGCACCTGCCGCAGCCGCGGGCCGCCGGGCGCGTCGTCGTGCAACGCCGCAAGCTCCACCAGCGCCACCGCCCAGTCGCGGTGCGCCACCACGTCGGCAAAGCTCCCGCGCGGCAGGAAGCCGGTGCCCGGTCGCGTGTGGGCCAGCTCGCGGGCGACCGCCTCGTCGGCCACCGCAATCCACGTGCGAGCCCGGGAGACGGGTGGCACCAGGGCATCGATCAGCTCGGCGAGCGGCCCGTCGCCCCCGCCGGCGCGCGAGCCCTCGCGCAGCGCCGCCTCGAGGCTCGCGTCCACCACCACGCGCGGCCGATCGCGCCAGAGGTCTTCGAGGAACGCATAGCGAACCGCCCACCGCAGGTCGTCGGTCATGGTCGGGCGCAGTCTTAGCCGGCCCCAATCCCCACCGCAACGCCTCCACTCTGGCCGCCGCACGGCCGGGTAGCCGCCACGGGCGACCGGATTCGCCCGAGCCCCGCTCGGCCGTGCGTCAAGCCACGGCTCCACGCCACGAGCCGGCACGTGCTCGGCGCGGTGGCGCGCTGTAGACTCGCGCGCCCGGCAAGGGCCGGCCCGCTCGCCGCCCCGGCGGCGGCCTGCTCGCCCAGAATTCGTCGGATCTCGGGTCATGGACGACAAGCTCCGCAACAAGCTGCAAGACATCGCCGAGCGCCACGAGGAGCTCGGCGAGATGCTGTGCGCCCGCGAGGTGGTCGAGAACAAGGCTCGCTTCCTCGCCGCGTCGCGCGAGCACGCGGACCTCCGGCCCGTCGCCGAGGCTTTCGCGCGCTTCGGGCAGGCCGAGCGAGGCCTCGCCGAGGCGCGCGAGCTGCTCGCCGACCCCGACATGCGCGAGCTCGCCGAGGACGACGTCCGGCGGCTCGATGCCGAGGTCGCCGCGCTCGAGGCCGAGCTGCAGCGGCTGCTCCTGCCCCGGGACCCCAACGACAGCAAGAACGTCGTGCTCGAGATCCGCGCGGGCACCGGCGGCGAAGAGGCCGCGCTGTTCGCCGCGGATCTCTGGCGCATGTACTCCCGCCACGCCGAGCGCTCGGGCTGGGAGGTCGACGTGATGAGCGTCAGCGACGCCAGCGCGGGCGGCTTCAAGGAGATCAGCGCGCTCATCCGCGGCAAGAACGTCTACGCCAGCCTCAAGTTCGAGAGCGGCGTGCACCGGGTGCAGCGCGTGCCCGCCACCGAGTCGCAGGGCCGCATCCACACCTCGGCCGCCACCGTGGCCATCATGCCCGAGGCCGAGGACATCGACATCCATATCAACCCGGCCGACATCAAGCTCGACGTGATGCGGGCCTCGGGCGCGGGTGGCCAGCACGTCAACACCACCGACTCCAAGGTGCGGCTCACCCACGTCCCCACCGGGATCGCGGTGGAGTGCCAGCAGGAGAAGTCGCAGATCAAGAACCGCGAGATCGCGATGATCCTGCTGCGCAGCCGCATGCTCGACCTCGAGGTCCAGAAGTACGAGGCCGAGCGCGCGGCCACGCGAAAGTCGCAGGTGGGCTCGGGCGACCGCTCCGAGAAGGTGCGCACCTACAACTATCCGCAGGATCGCGTCACCGATCACCGCATCAACCTCACCCGTCACAACCTCCTCGCCTTCATGGACGGCGACATCGGCGAGCTGCTCACCGCCCTACGCGCCCACGACGAGGCCGAGCGCCTCGCCGACGCCCAGCGCGACTAACCTAGCCCCCCCGCAACCTCCGGTGAGCAAGCGAGCAACCAGGTGCCCCCCAAGGGGGGCCTCTTCATGCCCACCCCGACCTCGTGGGAAACGGTCGTGAAGCGCTCGGTCCACGTGGAGATCGCCGGCCAGCGGCTGTCGATCAAGAGCGACGAGGGACCGGAGTACGTCCAGGAGCTCGCCGACTACATCGACGCCTGGCTCGAGCGCCTCACCCAGGGCAAGCGCCCCTCGGCACCCAACCTGCAGCGGATCGCGCTGCTCGTGGCCATCCAGCTCGCCGACGAGCTGTTCCGCGAGCGGGACCTCCACCGCCGCTTCCGCGCCCGCGTGGCCGACAAGCTCGCCGCGCTGACGACGGCCCTCGACGCGCACGAGGCCAACCTCGCGGCCGACCTCGACGTGGCGCTCGCCGAGGCCGGCATCGACGGCGAGGGCGAGCCCGACGCAGCGGCCCGCGCCAAGCCGTAGTCGCGGAGGCCGGCCTAGGAGCGCGGGCCCGCGGCGGGTATGCTCGGCGCGCCCATGGACGACGTGGAAGCCCTCAAGCACCCCCGCTCGGCCGCCCTGCAGGCGCTGGTCGAGCGAGGCTTCGTCGAGCAGGTCTCGGACGCCGCGGCCATCGATCAGGCCCTGCACGCCGGCCCGGTCGCGTTCTACATCGGCTTCGACCCCACCGCGCTCTCGCTGCACGTGGGCAACCTGGTGTGCATCATGGCCATGCGGATCCTGCAGCGCCACGGCCACCGGCCCGTGGTGCTGCTCGGCAGCGGCACCGCGCGCGTGGGCGACCCCTCGGGCCGCAGCGAGACCCGCCGGCTGCTCGACGAGGCCACCATCGACGCCCAGGTCGCGTCGATCGGGCGCCAGTTCGCCCCGTTCCTGCGCATGGACAGCGGGGCGGCCAACGATGCGATCGTGGTCGACAACCACGCGTGGCTCGGACCCCTGCACTACATCGAGTTCCTGCGCGACATCGGAGTGCACTTCACCGTCAACCGCATGATCGCCACCAAGACCTACCGCGAGCGGCTCGACAACGAGCTGCCGCTGTCGTTCCTCGAGTTCAACTACCAGCTGTTCCAGGCCTACGACTTCCTGCACCTCTACCGCAACCACGGCGTCACGATGCAGCTCGGGGGCAGCGACCAGTGGGGCAACATGGTCGCCGGCGTCGAGCTCATCCGGCGCATCGGCGGCGGCGAGCACGGCCCGGCGCACTGCCTCACGTTCCCGCTGCTCACCACCGCCGACGGCCGCAAGATGGGCAAGAGCCAGCGGGGCGCGGTGTGGCTCGGCGCCGAGCAGCTCGCGCCGTTCGACTACTTCCAGTACTGGCTGTCGTGCGACGACGCCGACGTCCGCAAGCTCTTGCTCGTGTTCACCGACCTGCCGATCGCCGAGATCGACGGGATGTGCCGGGCCGAGGGCGCGGAGCTCCGCGAGGTCAAGCAGCGGCTCGCCTACCTCGCGACCGCCATGGCCCACGGCGAGGAGGCGGCCGAGCAGGCCCAGCGCGCCGCCGAGCAGGCGTTCGGCGGCGGTGACGACTGGAGCGCGGTCCCGGCCGCACACGTGGGCACCGAGCCGATCAAGCTCGTCGATCTCGTCACCCACGACGCCGTCAAGGCGTTCCCGTCCAAGCGACAGGCGCGGCAGCGCATCGAGTCGGGCGCGGTGCGCATCGACGGCGAGCTGCGCAGCGATCCCAACGAGGAGCTCGACCCCACGCGCTTCCCCGCCGAGGGGCTGCGGCTGCAGGCCGGCAAGCGCTGCCGCTATCGTTTGATCGGGAGCAGCTGAGCTCGCCCGGGCCCCCGCGCCGCCGGCTCGAGCCAGGCGATGGCGGCCTGCAGCACCTCCGGCCCCGCACCAGGGCGCCGCGAGCCCTCGCCGAGCGCCCGCCGAAAGCAGCGCGCCCCCGGCACGCCATGCACGAAGCCGTGCAGGTGGCGGGTGATCGCGTGCAGCCGCACCCCGTCCGCGAGCTGGCGCTCCACGTAGGGCAAGAGCGACGTCAGCACCGCGATCCGGGCCACGGCATCGGCGGGCACGAGCGCCGGCGGGCGAGCGCCCGGATCACCGTCGAGCCACGCGTCGGCGCCCGCGAGCACCATCGGATCGTCGTAGACCGCGCGCCCGACCATCACGCCGTCGAGGCCGGCCGCGAGCTGCTCGAACGCCTCGGCGAGCGTCGTGATCCCTCCGTTGATCTCGATGCGCAGCCGCGGGTGCTCGGCCTTGAGCCGGTGCACCCACGCCGGACGCAGCGGCGGCACGCTGCGGTTCTGCGCGGGGGAGAGGCCGTGCAGGATCGCCTTGCGAGCGTGCACCACGAGGCGATCGGCTCCCGCGGCGGCCACGATCCGTACGAAGCGCTCCACGTCCTCGAAGCGATCGAGCGCGTCGACCCCCAGCCGATGCTTGACCGTCACCGGCAGGGGAGTGGCCGCCCGCATCGCCTCCACGCACGCGGCCACGCGCGCGGGATCCTTCATCAGCACCGCGCCAAAACAGCCGTCCTGTACGCGCGACGATGGACACCCGCAGTTGAGATCGAGCTCGTCGTAGCCGAGCGCCGAGGCCACGCGCGCCGCCTCGGCGAGCCGCGCCGGGTCGTCGCCGCCGAGCTGCAGCGCGAGCGGCCGCTCCACGGCATCGAAGCCCAGCACGCGCTCGCGATCGCGGCCGAGCGCCGCCTTCACCGAGATCATCTCGGTATAGAGCAGCGTCCGCCGCGTCACCGTCCGCAGCACCGCGCGAAACCAGCGATCGGTGCGGTCGACCATGGGCGCGACCGACAGCGGCCGCAGCGGGCCGCGCGGGGGAGCAAGGGCCGGGCCGTCCACGAGGGGGCCCAGGATACGCGGTTTCCATGTCGTGCCACCTCACCGGCGCGGCACGCCCAGGTGGATCCACGCATCCCGACCAGGAGGATCACCGGGTGGGCCTGCGGCCCGGGAAGTGCTGCGATCACGGCATGACTCGACCGGGAACGACGATCGCAGCCGCGGGCCTGACATTGCTCTGGCTCTCGCTCGGGTGCGGCGGCCCGGACGGACGCGAGGGCAGCGAGGTCGGAGGTGGGCCCGGCATCGGCTCGCTCGGCTCGCTCGGCACCCACGGCACCAGCGACCCGAGCTCGGCGTCGGGCTCCACCCAGGACGACGGCCCGGGCGATGGCGTCAGCGACGAGGGCGACCCGAGCGGCGGCGGGCTCAAGCTCGACGTGGCCGCGATGGGCGACCTGTTCATGCAGGAGACCGCCGGTGAGGACTGCGAGGGGCTCGTGGCCACGATCCGCGACTTCTCCTCGTCACATCCCGACTTCGAGACCTACGGCGGCGACACGGCCTACGTGGGGCTCGTGCTGCCGGTGCTCGGCGGCGATCAGACCCCGCAGCACAACCCCGGCTACGGCGGCCCGCCGATGATCACGAGCGCTGCCACCTTCGCGCAGTGGTACCACGACGTCGCGGGCGTCAATCAGGCGTTCCCCATCGATCTCGAGCTCGTCGACCAGGGCGACGGCACCTTCGTGTTCGACAGCTCCGCGTTCTTCCCCGTCGACAACCAGGGGTTCGGCAACGAGGGCAACGATCACAACTTCCACTTCACCACCGAGGTGCACACGAGCTTCACCTACCAGGGCGGCGAGGTCTTCACGTTCCGCGGCGACGACGACGTGTGGATGTTCGTCAACGGCGTGCTCGCGCTCGACCTCGGGGGGCTGCACCCCGCGCTCGAGGGCCAGATCGCCATGGACACGCTCGGGCTCGCGCCGGGGCAGACCTACCCCATGGACATCTTCCACGCCGAGCGGCACACCAACCAGTCGAACTTCCGCATCGTGACCACGATCGACTGCTTCGTCACGCCACCACCACCGGCGTAGCGCCAAAACGGCGAGCCCTCCCGGCCAGCACCGTGGCGGGGAGGGCTCGTACACCACCGGGCGTCAGCGCCCGAGGAACATCGGCAGGAACGCCACGCCGATCACCACGGCGCTGAGCAGCAGCACGAGGATCCACGTGGTCTTGGCCTGAGAGGCCGCGCTCTTGGTCTCCTTGACCAAGACCTCCATGCGGCTGCCCATCGCCTCCATCGAGCGCGAGACCGTCTCGAGATGGGTCGTGATGCCCTTGAGCGCCGCGATCGCGTCGTCGCTGCTCCCGACGGCACCCGCGCTGGCGGACGTCGCCGGCGCTCGCAGGCGCTCCTCGATGAGCGCCAGGCTTCGCACGATCGCATCGACGTGCAGCGAGTCGACGGAGGCCGCGACGGGCGGTACCACGGAGAGCTCGGCCGCGACGGGTCGCGCCGCGAGCTTGGGCTCCGGCTCCGGCTCGGCCTTGGCGGCCACCTTCGGCGCGGGCTCGGGCTCCGGCTCGGGCTCCGGCTCGGCCACGACCGCCGGCTCGGGCTCCGGCTCCGGCTCGGCCTTGGCGACCACCTTCGGCTCGGGCTCCGGCTCCGGCTCCGGCTTGGCCACGACCACCGGCTCGGGCTCCGGCACGGTCGTCATCACCGACGGCTCCGTGTCGATGAAGTCGAGATCCAGGTCCAGATCCGCGAGCTCCGGCTCCACCGGCTTGGCCGCGACCTTCGGCTCCGGCCTCGCCGCAACCTTCGCCTCGGGCTTGGACTCGGGCCTCGCCGCAACCTTCGGCTCGGGCTTCGCTGCGACCTTCGCCTCGGGCCTCGCCGCGACCTTCGGCTCGGGCTTGGACTCCGGCCTCGCCGCGACCTTCGCTTCGGGCTTGGCCGCGACCTTCGGCTCCGGCCTCGCCGCAACCTTCGGCTCGGGCTTCGCCGCGACCTTGGCCTCGGGCCTCGCCGCGACCTTCGGCTCGGGTTTCGACCCGGGCTTGGCTGCGATCTTCGGCTCGGGCTTCGCCTCGACCTTGGCTTCCGCGTCGAGCTTGGCCTGCGTCTTGGCCTTCGCGCGCTCCTTGGCGCGGACCTCCACCACCGGCTCCGGCTTGGCCGCGGGGGCAGGCGTGGGCGCCGGCGCGTCGTCCTCGAACAGATCGTCGAGGTTGATGTTGTCGAGCTCGGGCGCCGGTGCGGGGGCGGGAGCCGGGGCCGGCGGCCGCGCCTGCGGCAGGTGCAGCACGGGCGCCGGCGGCTTGTTCTTGCGCGCCTTGCCGACCACCTCGGCGAGCGAGCCGAGGTCGCTGTCGGCGTAGCGCTGCAGCCGGCGCACGCGGAACTCCGTGCCCGGATCCGCGAGCAACAACGTCATCACCTCGATGGGATCCTTGACCGATCCGTACGAGGCCATCAGCAGCCGGCCCGACTTCACCACCAGGCGCGCGAGCGGGACGCCGTTGCGCAGGGTGCCGAGCGCGACGTACTGCCGGCTGATGCCGAGCACCTCGAGCACGTCGTCGATCGCGAAGCTGTCGAACGTGCCGTCGAGCACGATCTCGATGCTGGGCGGCGCAGCCTTGGCGGTGGAGGCCGCGGCCTTGGCCGCCGCGATGCTCGGCACCGGGTTGGACTTGGGCACCACGGGCTTGCCCGGGGCCGCCACGGCCGGCGCCGGCGGAGGCACGCTCTTGACCGGCGTGTGAGCCCGCGTGACCGGCCCACGACCCTTGCCGGCCATGGCCACCGGCGGCGGCGGGGCTGCCGGCGCCCCGCCGGCCGTCGGAGGCCGCGGAACGCTGGCGAGCTCGGTCGGCTGGGCGGAGGGAACCGGAGCGGCGCGCAGCGAGGTGGGCGGCGGCACGGCGGCCGTCACGGTCGGCACGATCGTGCTCTTGCGCGTGCGCACCTCGGAGAGCAGCTCGCGAAGCTGACCGATGGGCTCGCCCGCGGGCACGCCCGGCCGGCGCACCACCACGAAGCTCTCGCCCGGATCGGTCATCAGCTCGATGAACGCCTGGCGTTGCGAGGCCCCCGTGCGCAGCGCTTGAGCAGCCAGCACCTGCCCGGCCTTGAGCACGAACGTACCGCGCGTGCCGTCGGAGTCGTGGAACACCATCTCCACGGTGAGGCGCGTGACCGACAGCGCCTCGAGCACGTCCGACAGCGGGAAGTTCTTGAACGCGCCCTGGAACAGCACCCCGGCCCGCTTCTTGCCGGCCTGAGCGTCTTCCTTGAGCGCCTGCTGCACGAGCGCGGGCAGGCGACCGATGGGCGCCGGCAGATCGTCGGGCGGAGTGACGAGCCGCACCACCTCGAAGTGCGTGCCGGGATCGGCGAAGAGCGTACGGAAGGCGCTGAGCCCCGAGGTGCTCTGTCGCTCGTCCTCGCAAGCGAGCACCTGGCCCGCCTTGAGGATCATCGTCACGCGGGTCTCGTCCTCGCGGATGACCTTGAACTCGACGAGCTGCCTCGTCATGTTGAGGACGTCGAGGACCTCGTCGAGGCGGTGGTCGTTGAAGCTGCCCGCGAGCATGGGCATGCGGCTGGGCACCGCGGGCGCCTTCTCGAGCGCCTTGGCCTCCTCGATGAGGTCGGCCAAGAGACCGATGGGCTCACCCACGGCCTCCACGTGCTGCCACACCGCGAAGCCCTGACCGGGCTCGCGATAGATGTTGACGAAGGCGCGTCGGCCTTCGACCGGTGGAGCGGCCGCCGCGATCACGCGACCCGCCTTGACCAGGAACTCGGCTCCACGACCGCTGTCGTCGAGCACCACCCGCATCGTCTGACGGCTCATCCCGACGACGTCGAGCACGTCGTCGATGGAGAAGGAGTCGAAGGACCCCTTGAGGAGCAAAGTCGGCTGCGCCACGTAGTTTCCCCTTCAGGTGTAGCGCTCTCAGGAGCCGTGCCGTCGGAGTTCCATGGAGACCTTTCCTGCGCGCGCCCCCATCTTCATGGTGGTGGACACGACGCCGTAGAGGCGGGTCCATGCGGCGCGAGTCTCGTCGGTGAACGCATCTCCGAGACCCTGGTCGAGGGTCCAGATCAGCGCTTCGCCGACCGCCCCGTACGAGTCCTCGGGGATCTTGTAGAGCTGGTCGTGGCGCCGACCCATCGCGAGGACCACGAGGCACAGGTCGTCCTCGGGCGCCACTTCGTCGCGCCATTGCTCGTTCATCCAGTCCATCGATTTGACGATGAACTGGAACATGCGAACGAGCTTCTGCTTCTGTTTGTCCATCTGCTCCGGGAACAGCGACCGGTACTCCGGCTTGAGCTCGAAGAGACGCCGGTAGAACAGGTCCGCCGCGGTCGGAGCAATGGGCACCACGAGGCGCCAGCTGTTCACGATGATCTTCTTATCGTCGTCGGTGAGCATGTCGGAGTTCGGCGCTGGGCCAGTGGGACGGCGTGGTGCAGCATACCCCGGTTGGCTGCCGGGCGTGCGGGTTTGATCTTACATGGCTACCCTTCCCGGTGAAAAAATCGTCTGGGCGGGATCGCGTATGCGGCTCCCAGGGCCCTGGTGGGGTGCGTCCGCGGCCGACCCGGCCTCACCCTCTACACACGTGCAGCGCTCGTCTACGCGCAGCCCTGCGGACGTGGCGCGAGCACGGCATCCTTTGATCGGCGTCACCGACCCCAGGCGGACCGAGCCGGGCCGCTCTTGCGGGCGGTCCTCGAGGCCGTAGGGCCCCGATCGAGGTCTGCTCACCCCGCCCTCCATCGGCAGCTGCGAGATCGACGCGAGGCCCTTGCTCATCCGCTTCGGGGCGGGGATGCCTTCGGCGTCCGCGACCCCTCGCTCGGACCGGGGCCGACCGGCCGCGAGCGTGGCGGTGCGCCCGGCCAAGGCAATGGGATACCTGGTGTTTTCGGACTAGAGTGGGGGTCCCTCCCCAAGCGTTTCGCCGCGACCCCATGAGCACCGCCCTCATCGCCAACCGCTCGCACGCCGCCTTCGAAAGCATTGCTGCTGCCGTCGATGCAGCCGGGACCTTCTACGGGCCGCCCGAGGTCCGTCCCGGCGACCGGGTGGTGGTGCTGCTGGGTTACGACGACGTGGGCTCGGCCGAGGCCCGCCTGGTGTCGATGGAGCTGCCACCGGGTGCCGACGTACTGCTCGTGCACCCGGACTACGGCCGGGGGACCTCCTATGCCGAGACCTGCGCGCGAGCTGCGGCACGGGTGGGGGCGACCGCCACGCTGCGCCATGCACCGCCGGCCGAGCTGCTCCTCCGCGCCCGCAATGGGGTCCGCACCAACGGCACCCTCAACCTGGCGCTGCCGGGCGAGGTGCCGTTCGTCGCGTGGGCCGACGTGGCCAGGGCCACCCGCACCTGGCTGGCCGAAGGCGGCCCCCACGAGATCGCGTTGCACGGCCCCCGCCGCACCGACGGGCAGCAGCTCGCCCTCGATCTCACGCGGCTCTTGGTGGAAACGCTGGACCCGCAGGTGTTCGCCCGCCTGCGCATGCGCGAGATGGACGAGGAGGGCAAGGGCTTCATCGAGGTCGAGAAGGTCGTCCGCTTCCTCACCGCCATGGGCACGCCCCAGGAGGAGGCCGAGCGCATGGTCAGCGACGCCGACCAGGACGGCGATGGCGCCATCAACGCGGAGGACTTCACCGCCGGCCTCGACGAGCTGCTCGAGGACACGCTCGCGGACGTGCCTCGCACGGTCGGCTACTCGCCGCAGCCGCCCGCCGTGATCCGGCAGCAGTGGGCACAGGCCGGCGTGCCCTACCGCCGCGCCGCCGCCGAGTCCGAGCACCTCGTGCAGACCGAGTCCCAGAGCCGCAAGGCCACCTGGTACGGCGACACCGACGTGCTCGACGTGCTGCGCGAGCACGCGCTCAGCTTCGTCAACCTCTTCATCCTGCCCGGCCGCGGGCTGCTCACCATGCACGAGACGTACTTCGGCGACCCCGAGTACCAGACGCTGCGGTGGAGCCCCAACGACGAGCTCCTGGCCAAGCCGTGCACCGTCAGCCGCCTGCAGACCATCGAGGGCAGCGAGCTGCACACCCGCCGCACCCAGGATGGTGGCGCCGTGGAGGCCCGCTGGGCCCTCATCGGCGAGACCGAGGTCATCCCGTTCAACAAGGGCGACGAGTCGCGCGCGCTCGAGCTCTGCGAGGGCCGGCTCATCGGCATGGCCTGCCGCGGGCAGTGGGACGGCCTGCGCGGGGCGATGGGCGACCTGTTTCGCCAGCGCTCGCTCAAGGCGTGGGAGCGCGCGCTGTTCCGCGAGCTCGGCACGCTGCAGCTCGACCAGGCCGGCGAGGCCGGCGAGCCCGACGAGGTGGTCTGCAGCTGCGCCGGCGTGCGGCGCAGCACGCTGCTCCAGGTGATCGAGAAGGGCTGCCGGACGCTCGCCCAGATCGTCGACCGCACCGGCGCCACCGCGATCTGCGGCGGCTGCACCCCGGTGGTCGAGGAGATGCTGGGCTCGCCCAAGCTGCACGTGGCCGAGGTGCTGCGGCTCGACCGGCCGACCGAGGGCTTCGTGCGGCTCAAGATCGTGCCCGTCGAGATCCCGCCGGTCTCGTCCAAGGCCGGCCAGCACGTGGTGCTGCAGGGCCGCATCGACGGCCGCTGGGTCACGCGCGCCTACACCCTCATCAGCGAGGCCGGCCGCGTCGCCCCCTACGAGGTGATGATCAAGCGCGAGGAGCTGGGCCTGTTCTCGGGGTGGCTGGCGCAGACCGCCAACCGCGAGTCGCTCCTGCGCGTGTCGGAGCCCTCGGGCGAGTACTTCCTGCGCGACGATGACCAGGGCCCGATCTACATGCTCGCGGGCGGCATCGGCATCACCCCCGGCATCTCGCTCGCGCGCACGCTCGCCCACGACCCCGCCAAGCGCCGCCTGCACGTGGACTGGTCGGCGCGGCACCCCGAGGACTTCGTGTTCGAGGACGAGCTCGAGGAGCTGTCGCGCGTGCACGACCACATCCGCTGGACCCGCCGCTGCACGTCCGACGGCGGGCGCCTGTCCGCCGACCACGTCAAGCGCAGCTATCCGTACAAGGAGGGCGCCATCGCGTTCGTGTGCGGCCCCGACATGTACCTCGAGACCACGCAGAGCTACCTGCGCGCCGCCGGCTGGCCCGAGCACGCCGTGCGGGTGGAGGTGTTCAGCTCCAACGTCACCGACGAGGGCGAGGTCATCGAGCCCAAGCGCACCGGCAGCACGCTCGTCACCATCGGCCAGACCACGCAGGTCCAGCACAACTCGTTCTTCCTCGATCAGACCGGCCGCTGGCCGCTCTTGCGGGAGGCGGAGCTGGTGCTCACGCAGATCTACGACGAGAAGGGCATGGGCGATGCGCTCAAGCCTCGGCTGGAGCAGGTGCGCCAGGAGATCCTGTCCACCGGGACGTACCGCCACACCACCGAGGAGCTCACCCACGGCGCGCGGCTGGCCTGGCGGAACTCCACGCGCTGCATCGGTCGGTTCTTCTGGGAGGGCCTGCAGGTTCGGGACATGCGGCACCTCGAGACCGAGGAGCAGATGTTCGAGGCCATCCTCGGGCACCTGCGGCATGCGACCAACGGTGGGGACTTGCTCTCGGTGCTCACGGTGTTCCGGCCGGGGGAGCCGATGATCCGGCTGTACAACAGCCAGCTCGTTCGATACGCGGGGTATCGGCAGGCGGATGGGAGCTGGATTGGGGATCCGTCGAACGCGGCGGTGACCGAGAAGGCGCTGGCGCTCGGGTGGCGCGGCGAGGGGACGCCGTTCGATCTGTTGCCGATCATCATTCAGATCGGGGGCAACGAGCCGAAGTGGTTCGAGCTGCCGCGCACGCCCGAGGTGGTGCTGGAGGTGGAGCTCGAGCACCCGCAGTATCCGTGGTTCAAGGAGCTGGGGCTGCGGTGGTATGCGCTGCCGGCCGTGTGCGAGATGGCGCTGGATCTCGGCGGGGTGCACTACCGGGCGATTCCGTTCAACGGGTTCTACATGAGCACGGAGATCGGCGGGAGGAACTTCAGCGACGACACGCGCTACGACAAGCTGCCGGTGATCGCGGATCGGCTGGGGCTGGACCGTAGCGGCGAGCACACGCTGTGGCGCGATCGGGCGCTGGTGGAGCTCAATTTGGCGGTGGTGCACTCGTACCGGAAGGCCGGGGTGCGGATGCAGGACCACCATGCGATGGGGAAGTACTTCCTGGAATTCGAGGCGGCCGAGAAGAAGCACGGGCGCGAGGTCTACGGGGACTGGTCGTGGTTGGTGCCGCCGGTGAGCGGAGCGCAGTCGCCGTTGTTCTTCCGGGATGATCTGAAGAATCTGATCTTGAAGCCGATGTACGCGTACCAGCAGAAGCCCTGGGTGGGGGATCTGCCGGCGCCGGAGCATGAAGGGCCGGTGCCGCCGTGTCCGTTCGCGCAGCGAGCGGGCAAGGGCGGGCACGGGGGGTGAGGCGAGCGCGGGGGCGAGCGGGTTACTCGAGCGTGGGGAGGGCGTCGCGCTCGAGCGCGGGGCGGCCGTTCTCGAGCCAGTAGAGGTAGTGTCGTGCGTAGGGCTCGGCTTCGTGCGCGAGGAAGTGAGCGCTGGATTCCAGTGCTCGGCGGTAGTGCTCGTCGGGCTTGGAGGATCGCGCGTGCTGGCGCAGGGCCAGGGCGAGCTCTTCTAGCAGTTGGTGACGACGGAACCACCACTCGCGGACCAGCGCCCGGGTCCAGCGCATGTTGCCGTCGGCCCCGTAGCCTACGAATGGATCGACGCTCGCGGCCATCACGACGGCCTGTAGCTCGGCCGAGCTGCGCGGCTGGATGAACACGAATTCCTGACCGGACGGGTCGAGGAGCACGTTGTCGGGGGCCTCGATGGGGCCGGTGCCGCAGGTATCGGTCTCGGCGCCGTAGAAGGGGCCGGGGGTGTTCCGCCAGTTGCGGGCGGTGAACAGGCCGGGGAAGGGCTCGCGATCGGTGAGGATGGGAGAGAGGGCTTCGGTCCAGCCGGGGTGCCAGATGTCGTCCTCGCGGGCGCACATGGGATCGGGGTCCAACTGGGATTCTAACGGAGCGGCGGACGGGTGTGGCGGAGATCGGAGTGGATGCCACAGGACCGGGTGACATGAGACCATCCTGGTCCCATGGAGGACCACCTCCGCGCGCTCGGGACCGGACCGCTGCACCTCTTCACCACGTGGGAGCGGGAGGCAGGGGTGCCCGAGGTTGCGGTTGGGGTCTATACGATCTGGCGGCGTGCGGACGTCGGCGCGGTGGCGGCTGGGGCTGGTCTCGAACAGCTCGTCTACGTCGGCTACGGTGGGCGAAGCCCGGTGGTGGAGGCCGCGACGAAAGGTGAAGCCCGGTCGCGCCGCAAGGTGCTCGGGCTCCGGGATCGGCTCCGGAGGCACACCCGTGGCCAGCGCAGCGGGAACCAATTCGCGTTGTACGTCGCCGACCGGTTGGTGCTGCCGACCCTGAGCCAAGACGAGATCACGGCCGTGACCGAGGGCCGAGTCTTCATGGACGCGCTCGTGCGACGATACATCGCGAGCCACCTGGGATTTCGGTGGGTCGAGACGCTGGACGCCAAAGCGGCGAGGGCGATCGAGGCGGAGATCCGGCACGGGCGCTGGACTCACGGCAAGCCGCTCCTCAACCCGTTGGAGTGATGACTCGCAGATGCCGTGGGTGGACCGTCACCTACCCCGGGCGTCCTACGACTACGGTTTCAAGGAGCGCGTGAGCTCGGCGTAGCGGGCACGCAGCGTCTTCACGTCGACGGGCGCCCCCTCGAGTCGGTACAGCAGCGCCCGCGCCACTCGAGCATTGAGGGCCACCCACGGGCCTCCCACGACCGACTGCGCACGACCCTCCACGGGCACGAGGTGATCGGACAGCAATCCACGCTCGAGCCGTGCTCGATTGGAGACGACGACCAGCTGCTCGGGGCGATGCAGCCGGTCACGCACCACGAGCAGGTCGTCTTCCATTGCGTGGACGTAGCCCGGCGATGCGACGACCAGGATCATCGCGGTCGGGTCGAGCGCCGCGATGGCAGCGAGGGACCGCGGCTCACCCGGAACCGGCCCTGCGAAGGTGGACAGGGTATGCCACCACCTCTGGAGCCGAGACCTCCCTGCCGCGCTCTCGGGGTTGGAGAGGACGACCGAGTCCGGCTCCCGCGGCGCGAACGTGGCCGAGTATGGGCACAGCAGCGCATCCCAGCCCACGAGCCCATATCCAGCCGATGCAACCCAACACTGGACGCGATGGGCCGGTACCAAGGCATTCGGGAGATCTTTGACCGCCGTCCAATGGGGGCCTCCGTACAGGTCACGTGCTCGGGTCCGCTGGGCCCCATTGGCGAGGAGCCGGTCCCACCATGACCGGGCACGATGCTCGGGCTCCCCGTCCCGAACCTCGCGCAATCGGTGCTGAGCGGATACAGCCACGAGCTTCCGCTTCGCGCAGCTCGCGACGACGTGAATCGTCGGCATCATGCGACCACTCGAGTCCTGCCCTACGCCAGCCATGGGCGCAGAATCGACGGTGGAGGCTCGCATGGTTTTCGGTGACTGTGAACGACTCTTCTCCGAGCACGGTCACCACAGGGCTCGCGCGCAGCGGCACTCATCCACGAGCCACACGAAGCGCTCCGGCCACGTCAGGACCACGTTGGCTCCACGGCAGGCCGCCAGCCAGTCCTCGTGGTCTCTCGGCGCCCGGCCGACTGCCAGCACCGGCACCCGTCGCTCGCCACACACCGCGAGGAATCGGTGGCGGTACCACAGCACCTGACCGAGACCCAAGCGCAACCGCCCAGCCTCCGGCTTGCCCTCGATCGGCATGCTCTTGGCCTCGATGACCAGGTGCAGCTCGCCGCCATCGGCGGCGAGATCGAAGTCGACGTTGTGTTGCTTGGCGATGCTCGACGAGTCGTGGACGGAAAAACCGTGCACCCGGAGGAAGTCTGCGAGCGCGCTTCGGACCACCTCGTGGGCTTCGTTGGCGCGATCGTACGCCTCGGGGTCCTCGACCCGAGGCTCTGCGGCCGTACGGCTCGCCACCCGGCGGGGTCCCTCATAGCGGGACAGCAACGCTACGGGCGTGGTGCTCGGTTCGGGGATCTCGGCGGGCCTCCTGGTCCGCGGCTGGTAGCCGGTGGGGGTCTCCTCCACGCTCCATGCTGCCGCGAGCTCGCGTCGGGTCGCCGAGGAGCGGTTCGCCGAGTACTGGGTCTTCCCGGTCCGTGGCTCTGGACGCGTCACCTCGAAATCGAGCCGCTCGAGCGCCCTCGCCACGGTCTTCTCCCCCCCGTCGAAGTCCCTATGGGTCACCTTCCCACCGTGCTGGAATTGGTACGCGACGCCGGCGATGGCCTTGCTGTCATACTTACGGCCGTCGTGGAGCAGGAAGTAGTGGTCGGCCTCGCCGTACTCGTATAGCTCGCGAAAAGCTTGGGCTCCGAGCCGATCGTGCTCGGCGATCGCCTTCCTCACCGCCTCGGGATCGGTGAGCCGGAGGATCGAGATCCGCGGCATGCCGATACATCATGAACCACAAACCGGCGGCCGGGTTGTCGCGTACCAGTGAGCCCTGGTGGAGATCGCGCATTTGGCCGACGCCCTGGCGACATCCGAGCCTTGCACCAACGGCTCACAGCGAGGATCACGTAGTTCTCCGTCATCGACCCCACGCCGCGGGCGTTCACTCCACCGCCCGCACGTCGATCCCCACCCGTTCCCGATCCAAATCACTCGGCACATCGATCTTGTACCGCCCCGGCTCCAACTCCAGCACATGCGTCTTCCCGCTTTCGAACAGCACTCCCCGCGCCGTCTGCAACCACTCCGCCGAGCTTTGCGTATCCCCGAATGCCATCTCGGGTGGCGGCTCGTAGAGTACGTCCTCCTGGCAGCCCAGCAACCGTGCTCCCCTCCCGCCTTCGACCCGCAGCTCGTACGTCCCGCCTTCGAGCTCCACGCTGCGCAACAGCGTCACCCACCCTTCCCCGAACCGAGTCGCGTCGGGGTGCTCGCAGGTCAGGTCGATTTCTTCGTACCAGTGTCCCTCCCCAACTCTAGCCAGCGTCGTGTAGTTGCATGGATTCAACGGCGGATACGAGAACGGCGCATCCGTCTCGTACACCTCCCCCAACTCTTCGAGCGATGCGCCGTAGATTCCGTCGGCGTCGCCGGTTTCGAGCAACCTCCTCGCAGCCGCAAGATCGCCACGTTCCTCGATCAACCACCGCATGAAGTGCCCGGCCGTGTAGTAGCTGAGCTTCGCGGAGTCTCGAACGAGGAGGCTATCGGCCACGGTTGCATTCATCGCGCGCTGGGTGCCACGTCCGCTCAACGCCTCGGCGATCCCTTCGCTCGAGAAGAGCGGGGGGTGGGCGAAACGAGCGACGATGGCATGCACGATTTCATGGTCGATAGACGACCAATCGCCAGCCACATAACCCTCAGTATAGCAGCCGAGACCACGGCACTGCGGCGGTCTGCCCACGTACAAATAGATCCTCACCGGATCGTCGGAACGCGCGTCGAGAGCGTCTTCCAAGAATTCGATGTGCTCATCCACCCACGTCAGATCGTGTCCACACAGCGCCTGTTCGAAATTAGTGCCAATGCTCGCTTGATCGGTCTCGTAGCGGATGCTGGGCAGTGGCTCGGAGCATCCAAGCGGCAGTGCGACCAAGAGGAATCGAAGCGCGCCCGAGAGCCGCTCAACCCGTTTCGGCGTCCGCTCCATCGGTGGGCTCGCCTCGAGACGAGGTCCCCGACGGCGAATCGCCTCCAGCGCCGTCATGGACCGAAGTCGCTGGCCCCAAACCATCGCAATAGATGAAATCCGCTGGAGGACCGCCGCACGCAACGAAAGCGGAAGCATCGTCGGGGGCGCAAACACGGTTATTGGAGGACGGGACGTCGCAGAAGTACACGTTCTGCCCCTGACAGTCCGCACAGAGATCTTGGTCGGTCGGCCCGCATCCTGAACCTCGGCCACTACACCCACCGCCCCCTCGGCCACCTCCGCAGGCGAGCCCGAGGAGGAAAGCCCCGGCGATGACGGATCGCCTTGGTACGAGCGAGACAAGACCCAACAGATACCTGGCCATTTGTTCAGCCAAAGTACCGAGCCCAGCGGCGCTGGGCAAGCACGCAGTGCACGCCTCGATTGGCTCTCGTGGCTCACGTGCGCTTCCAAGCCCCAGGATAGTGCGAGTTTGGACCAACTAGCCAGGCGGAGCGGTTGGCGCCGTCCATCCGACAGCAAGAGAGCTCGCCATCGGCTCGCGCCTGCTCCTTCTCGCGGATCCTGCGGTTTGTTCCGCCGGTTCGTACCGCCGGCGCGTCGGGATGAAGGACCCTCGACCCGGCACAGTGTGCAACCTGAAACATGGGTAACAGATCAGACCGGGAACATGGGTGACACCGCAGATCGCGCGCTCAGTTGATCCCGGATCATGAAGCTGCCCGTCGTCGTCTTTGCTCGTCACTGGTCGGGAGCT